>Ga0209755_10000890_pt1 | contig 51030 bp, 45 predicted proteins | sample TergutCo191P1_FD_187301 | JGI IMG/M metagenome (GOLD analysis project Ga0209755, IMG submission 187301) | Cornitermes sp. P1 segment gut microbial communities from Petit-Saut dam, French Guiana - Co191P1 (SPAdes) (version 2) | ecosystem: Host-associated > Arthropoda: Insects > Digestive system...
GGTACGAAAATCTTTATTTATAAATGTGTACAAGCAGAGCAGGGGGCGCGGCGGCGCCGGGCAAAACCATTTTTGGCGGTTCTTCGCAGGAGGAGACTTGTAAATAAAGCAACGGCCCTCAGAGGTAAAAAAAGTTAAGCATCTAAAATGTGCACATCTTTCTTGAGAAATCGACAATCAAACTTCATTTTAGATGCTTAATGGCTCCGCAGGCGAATTCTCGCCAAGGTTTTGTCCGGCGCCGCTGCGCTCCCTGCCCTGATTGTACAGAGAGGTATTTAAGTAAAAAGATAATAATCATCAACTTTTTTTCATTCTTGAGCAAGCTTTTCCGCACTCTCGTGCCATATATACTAGGATAGAAAATTATGTCCTTGGAGGTTTATATGAGTGATGACAATCTTGAAATTGAAGATCCTTTAAGCAGCGCAGTAAAAAGCCTGTTCGGGCTTTCGTACCTATTCCCGTATCAAAGACTGGTAATGACAAATATCCTGGAAGCCGCGCAGGCAGCCGGGATTCAGGTTCAATGGCCAGGACAAGAAACAGCTGAAGACGTAGTTTCCCTGCAAGAAAAGACGCAAACTCCGGATAACAACCCGGCTGACAACGAAGCCGAAATGACAGACAGAGCTTCAGCAGGTAAGCAAATAGTAATTTTGCCGACAGGAGCTGGAAAATCACTTTGCTTTCAGCTTCCGGCAATGCTGATACGCGGACTTACACTGGTCATCTACCCAATTTTATCGCTTATGTCAGATCAGCAAAGACGGCTGCACGACCGCGGTTTTTCTCCAGTTACAATCAGGGGAGGGCAAAGCAAGGAAGAGCGCGATGAGATTTGGGAAAAACTAGAAAGCGGGCAAAGCAAGTTTATAATCGCAAACCCGGAAGTGCTGCTTACAGCGCAGGTTAAGGAAAAGTTATCAAAAATAAAAGTTGTTCATGCAGTAATTGATGAGGCGCACTGTGTCAGCGAATGGGGAGAAAGCTTTCGACCCAGCTACCTGGAAATCGGCTCTATAATTGAATCTTTAAATCCGCCGCTTGTAACAGCTTTCACCGCCACCGCCAGTTCTCCCGTACTGGAAAAAATTAAAAAGTACATATTTGGCAATAACGATGCATGTCTTATTATCGGAAACCCGGACAGACCAAACATCAGTTATTGCGCAAAGGGATGCATCAACCGCGATTTGGCGGTGCGGGATTTATTAATCGCGAACAAACGTCCCTCGATTGTTTTTTGCTCCTCGCGCCCCGGAACTGAAAAACTCGCGCGCTATCTGCGGAATGAATTAGAAGAGATGGGTCATTCATGGTATAAAGAGATTCGTTTTTATCACGCGGGATTAAGCCGGGAAGAAAAAAACGAAACAGAAAAATGGCTGCTTCATAATACCGAAGCTGTGCTTTGCAGTACCTGCGCGTTTGGAATGGGGGTAGACAAATCGGATGTACGCACTGTAATTCACAGAGACTGCGCTCCGTCCGTTGAAGCATACTTGCAGGAATCAGGCAGGGCCGGACGAGACGGCGAACAATCTAAAGCGTTTTTATTATGGGGTCCCGATGATGAATCAGCTCTGGCGCGTTGTAAAGAAAAAGCAAACCGAACGCGGCTTTTACAGCTATTAAATTACGCAAAAGACATTAATCACTGCCGCCGCCATTCATTACTGGCAATGCTAGACTACGATTCAGGCGGCGAAGTGCCGGAAAAGTTTTGCTGCGATGTTTGCTGTCCTGAGGACAGCTCCGTAAAAGAAGCCAATACCAGTTTACGAGAAGAGCAATCTGTAATAAATTTTTTCCGGAAAAACAAAAGACGTTACACCCAAATACAAGCAGCGTCAATTTTAGAACAGAATGAAACAATAAGATGGTCGCAGGAAGAAGCGTCAAGAACAATAAGTTACCTGATTAAAAATAAAAAATTAAAATTATCAAAAAATATAATCTGGAAGAATAAAATCACGATACCTTAAACAAAGAGTAAATATACGCTCGCGATAAGCTCTGGCGGGGCGCTCGTGCCAAACGTGTCGTTCGTGCTGTGCATGGACGGCGCGTTTGGGCTCGGGCAGGACCCCCGATAATATCTCTAGGCGTATATCTACTCTTTAATACCACCCATCGTAAGACCAGATATAATAAACCGCGACATGAATGAATAGAAAATAATAATCGGTATCAGTGAGATGGCAATTCCAAGATAAATACCGCCGAACTCTGTGCGGTAAATATCACCGCGCAGCGCCTGAATTAACATCGGCAGCGTGTATCTGCTTTGAGTAGATATAATTACAAACGGCGTAAGAAAGTTATTCCACGAGGCGACAAATGTAAAAATCGCCTGCGCCGCGAGAGCGGGTATCGCAACAGGAAGAATGATAGTATTAAAAATACGATACTCTCCCGCGCCGTCGATGCGCGCAGCGTCAATAAGTTCAAATGAAAGAACCGATTTCATGTACTGGCGTATAAACAGAACCGTTGTAGCGGCAGCAATACCGGGAATAATCAACGGAATGTAAGTGTCTGTAAGGCTCCATCTTGCCATAAGCTGATAGAAACCGATAAATGTAAGAGAACCCGGCAGCATCATAATAATCAAAATAACTACCCATATTGCAGTTCTGCCTTTAAATTTGTAAACATGAAGTCCGTAAGCTGTTAAAGCAGAGAAGTAAACACATAACAATGTGGTGCATATTGCGATAAACGCGCTGTTTCCGAATCCCTGCCAAATCTGGAAATTCCTCTGTGTTAAAGCACGCCAGTTATACACTACATTCGGCGGAGTAACTGTTGATGCGACAAGCTCACCTTTCTTTATTCTTGATCCTTCTTTAACAAAGATTGTAGAACTGTCAGAAAGGATATACATTGCAAGCCTTTCGTTGTTGTCATCAACAATGACAATACGAGGCTGCCTGCTTTCTGTCCTTGATCTGACTACAACAAGTTCATTAACACCTGTTTTTTTATTAAACTGCTCTTTCATTGTTGGAGTTGTCGTACCGGAACCCATAGTCAAATCTAAATACCTGACAGTTCCTTCCGAAGGAAGCTCAACAATCACTGTCTGTTCATTCCCTCCTTCTGTCTCTGCCGGTATTTTTAATTCCCTGGTCTCATCCCAATTTGCGATAATAACATCTCTATGAGACCAAAAAGCGCCTCTTCCCGGAAGTAAAGAAAGCCCGGTATTTATCTGCTCTGTAGTGCGTGTAGCATTAATTAAAACGACATAAATAGGCACAATCGCTATGAGAGCCAAAGCGATCATAAGCGCGTGAATAACATATCGTTTCATAGGAGTGTCAGTTCTGCTCATTTTACGCCTCCTTTTTTGGTCTTAATATCAGAGCGATCCTGCAGGAAGAAGAAAATTAACAAAGCAAGGAATATTGTGATTGTAAATATTCCCAAAGAAACAGCAGAACCGTACGCATAATCGCTTCGTCCCTGGAAAGCTATATTGTACTGATAAATTACCGTCGTCCTGATACTGAACGCAGGTTCGCCGCGCATACCGGTTAACAGGAATGGTATATCGAACATTTGCATACCGCCAATCATTGATGTAACAAGAATATAAAGCATCATGGGGCGTAAGAGCGGCAATGTTATGAACCACGCTGTCTGGCGGCTATTGGCGCCGTCAACAGTAGCGGATTCATACAGCGATATGGGGATACTTGTAATACCTGCCATCAGCATAATCAGCGTATGGCCGTACCACATCCACCATTGAATGAAAGCGACCAATCCGCGCGAAAACGGAATACTTCGGAAAAAGTTAAATGCATGGGGAACCCATTCTCCGTTTTCAAAAACTGTATCCTGAATGCCTATTGAACGTAAAAATTGATTCGCAGGCGCGTTAATATATCCGTTGAAACCGAAAATACTTCGGAATAAAAGAGCGACAGATGCCGCAGTAAGAAGATTGGGCATATAAATTAAAGCGCGGAACAATCCCTTGCCCGCAAGATTAAGTCTTATATCGGAAAGCCAAATGGCGAGCACAAGCGCCAATCCCAATTGCGGTATAAAGTTTAAACCCCAAATTATAAATGTATTTCCCAGTGCTCCCCAGAAATAATTGTCTCTTACAAGCCTGCCGTAGTTTACGGCAGCATGAACTATTTTTCCTTTTCCGTTACATTCGTAACAAATTAAAGGGTTCGCCCACCCATGTACATTTCTGGTTCCGCTGCCTGCGCAGGTTTCACATTCTGAAACAAATCGAATATTTTGCTCAAAACCTTTCATATTCGTAAAGCCGAGCATGAATGTGTAAAAAGTCGGCCAAAGATTGAAAAGAGCAAATACAACAAGAAAAGGCAAAACAAAAAGATATCCATAACGGTTTGTTCTTGCTTCATGACCAATAACTTTTTTTATTTTAACTTTTTTTAAGATAGCTTGTTCTTTTGCGCTTTCTTGAGTCATTTCCAGCGCCGCTTGCTCCTGAGTATCATCATGCACCTGAGACATTTCTATCGAAGGAACTGTCTGCTCTGATGACGTTGTTTCTTCAGGAATTATTACTGCACTATTTGCGCTTTTTTTCTTTGGCATAGGTTCCCCCTAAAAAAAAACCTGACCACTTAAACAAGTGGTCAGGTGTACTTAACCTTTAAGATCAACCAACCTCTGTTGATTAGAATCCGAGAGTGGTCTGAACCTGAGCTCTGAAATCGGCAAGGGCCTGAGCTTTTGTTTTTTCGCCGTTAACGAAAGCAGTTGCTTCTTCCTGGAAGAGACCTTCAATAGCCTGGTCTGTTCCCTGAGTAAGTCTGCCGTCTACGGATTTTGCCATTTCAGCAAATGCCGAATAGTGGTTCTGTCCGCCGAGGAAAGCTTCGCTGAATGTGTCTTTAATCCTGTTTACAACGTCAAGATTGCTGACCATGTCGCCGGTGTCTTTTGCCCATGCTGTAAGGAATTCATCGCTTGTGGTAAGCCATTCGATCATAGACTTTGCGAGTTCGGGGTTCTTTGTACCTTTGTATGCGCCAATCCATGTGCCGCCCCAGCGATAAGCTGCGGGACCCGGGATCATCGCCCAGTCGCCGGATGTGTTGGGAGCATTTGTCTTAAGAACATAGTGCAAGCCCCATGTGGGGAGGAAGTATGAGAAAGCTTCAAGAGGATTTCCGTTTTCGTCTTTGAGCTCATCTTTCATACCTGCAAACCAGCCTTCTGACCACTGTCCAACGCGGGCGTCGTAGCGGTTATCATGGATGATTTTGCCAATGTCTAAATATTTTTCCATGTTGGGGTCTATATTTAATCTGTTGTTTACAACCCATGGTGTTGACCTTGAGCCGAGGAAGACGTTATAAAGATCGCCGCGGCTTGATACTACTAAGCATCTGCCGTTTGATCTGCTCTTGAGCAGCTGAGCTGTTTCAAGGAACTTATCAAGATCTGTGAAGTAGGTCTGTACGACATCAGGATTATCTGTGCCGAGATATTTCTGGGCGAGACTGCGGCGATAGAACATCGCGCCGGGGCATGCCTGCCATGACATTCCGTATACTCTGCCATTGTATGTTCCAACTTCGGCAGGATATGCAAGGAGTTTGTCTTTGTTTCTTTCATAGACATCGGTAATGTCCAGAAGCTGTCCGGATTCGACATATTTGCGTACGAAAGCTGATTCCAAAGCGAAAATGTCCGGCGCTCCGCGTCCTGACTGTAATACAGGATCCAGTTTGCTCTCAAACTGATCTGAGGGTGTTAAAGAATAAGTAATCTTTACCCCTTCGTGGGCCGGCACATAGTACTTGTGAATCATAGTATCCAGTTCATCTGTGAATGACCATACGACTAACCCTTCTTTCTTACAGCCGCCTACGCTTAAAAGAATAAGCACTGCACCTAAGATAACTAAAGCTTTTTTCATCTTTTTTCCTCCAAAAAATACTTTTCCCCAACCTTTTTGGGTTTAGATTATGAATGTAATATTATCATAATGTTATTAATAGGTCAATACATTTTTTTTGTTTTACTCGAATTTCGTTCCCAAATAACCTTTCTGGCAAATTTACGTGATTTTGGCTAATAAAACTGCGAAATTCAATGTTTTTGCAGTTTTTATACTACTTTAATTTTCGCAGTAACGGGAAAAGACGCCCCTTTTTCGACAGCGGTTGGCACAGGCGCGGCATCGGCAGCAATTACCGTGTAATCTCCTGGCAGGAGGACAGACTCGCCTTTTTCGTTTACCGTTTCAAAAGCTGCAGATGGAATATCAAACTCGACTATGCGGCTGGAACCTGCCGCGATATTGATTCGTTTGAAGGCGCGGAGCGATGAAAGCGGTTCGTCTTCGCTTCTGCTGTCTCTGGAAATATAAATCTGCACAACTTCATCGGCGTCTTTTTTCCCCGTGTTACTCACGGTTATTGCCGCGTTGATTTTTCCGCCTTTGCAAATTGAAGGCGAAGACAGCTGTATTGAATCAAAACGGAAAGTTGTATAGGAAAGCCCAAAACCAAACGGGTATAGAGGTTTTTCTTTCATATAACGGTAAGTTCTTCCTTTCATGGAATAATCATCGTAGGGCGGAAGCTGCGCTGTCGATACAGGGAAAGTTACGGGGAGTTTTCCTGACGGGACAACATCACCGAAAATTATGTCCGCAACCGCCTGCCCGCCCGATTCGCCTGAGTACCACGCAAAAATAACAGCGTCGGCAATATCTTCAGGGAAAGCGATGGCGCTTCCGCCTGTCAGCACAAGGATAATTTTCTTTCCGGCTTCGCGCATCTTACGTAAAAAATTTAATTGCCATGAAGGCAGTTCTATCGCAGTTCTGTCGCCGTTTAAATCTGAAGCAATGGCGTCGCCTTCTTCACCTTCCATCGCGCCGTCCAAGCCCATTACGGCGATTACTACATCTGTAGCAACTGCTTCGCCGTACATGGCAAGAGTTTTGCTGTTTTCACAATACATAAGACAGCTCTGGCGATAATCAAGACAGATGCCGAACTTGTCTTTAACTTTTTCGCCGATACCTTCAAGAATGGTGATAAAGCGCGAAGAAACGCCGTAATAATTTCCAAACAGCGCATGAGCGTTAGCCGCGGCAGGGCCGACAACAATAATATTTTTATAACTTGAATCCAGAGGTAAAATATTTTTATCGTTTTTTAAGAGAACAATGGATTTATGCGCGGCTTTTAAAGCAAGCTTTCTGTGCTTTTTACAGTTAATAATTTTGCGGTTAAGCTTGCCGTATTTGCTTTTCTTGGGCGGATCAAACATTCCAAGTTTGAAGCGGGTGCGAAGCAATCGTTCAAGAGATGTATTAATTGTTTCTTCCGAGACAAGCCCCTTTTTGTGAGCTACATTTAAAAACGGATATGTACAGCCGCAGTTTAAATCGCAGCCGGCGTTCAAGGCAAGAGCCGCTGATTCTTCCGGCAATTTGGTAATTTTATGATACTCGTGAAAGTCGCGGATAGCCCAGCAGTCAGAAACAACATGACCTTTAAAACCCCATTTTTCGCGGAGAATTTTTTTCAGAAGCAGATTGCTTGCGCAGCAAGGTTCATCCAGAGTACGGTTGTAGGCTCCCATGACGGATTCCACGCCGCCGTCAACCAATGCCTTGAACGCCGGCAGATAGGTTTCCCATAAATCTTTCTGGCTTACAATCGCGTTAAAGGTGTGGCGGTCTCTCTCTGGTCCTGAATGGACAGCAAAGTGTTTCGCGCACGCCGCAAGTTTTAAATTCTCGGGATCTTTTCCCTGCATTCCCCTCACCATTGCAAGACCGATTTTACTTGTAAGGTGAGGATCCTCTCCATATGTTTCCTGCCCGCGCCCCCAGCGCGGATCGCGGAAAATGTTGATGTTAGGTGTCCAGAAAGTGAGCCCCCAATACTGACCGCGGTTACCCTGCTTAACAGCTTCATTATACTTTGCGCGCGCTTCATCGGAAATGGCATCCGCAATCTGCTCCACAAGGTTTTCATCGAAAGTCGCAGCCATCGCTATCGCCTGCGGAAAAACAGTCGCGATACCCGCTCTTGCCACCCCATGCAGACACTCGTTCCACCAGTTATATTCAGGTATTCCAAGGCGTTTAATAGCCGGGCTTTTATAAAGAAGCTGGGAAACTTTCTCCTCCAGCGTCATTTTTGAGATTAATTCTTTAATTTTTGATTCGCGATCCATGGTTGGCTCCTGAGATTGGCATTAAAAGTATTATATGGGAGGATTTAGCGGCGGTCAATGCAGAACAACATACATCACGCCGTCAGCGTTTCCAGCGGCACAACATTTACCCCGTCTTTTCGTCTGCAAGCAGCTCCATTAGCGGTAATCACAGTGAGCGCGGCAGGAGCGCCCATTTTCTTTTGATCAACTTTTTTTGCGAAGGCGAGGAGATTTTCCGCGGCGTCATTCTGCGCGGCAAAACCCATTTTTACTTCAAACGCTGCCCAGGTTCTGTCGGGATATTCGATTATCGCGTCTATTTCCATATCGCGGGAATCGCGGTAGTGATAAACTTTTCCGTCGTTTGCTTCGGCGTAAATTCTAAGATCGCGTATAACAAGAGATTCAAATAAAAAGCCAAAGTAATTTAAGTCATTTTTTAATTTTCCGGGCGTTAGACCCAATGCTCCGACAGCGAGAGAAGGATCAACAAAATGGCGTTTGGGCGATTTTCGCAAAGTATCGGCACAGCGAATATGCGTACTCCACGCAGGAAGAGGTTCAACCACCATCAGGCGTTCAAGCGCCTGCAGATATTCGGTAACTGTTTCATCGTTTAATTTTGTTTGATCTCCGCTTGTATCTTTCGCAAGAGAAGAAATCGACGCTTCTGTAGAAATATTTCTTGCAAGTGACTGCATAAGGCGGATCAATTTTTGCGGGTCTCTTCTCTTGCCGCCGAATCTGCTGATGTCAACTTCTGCAATGAGAGCGATATAATCCTGCATAAACCGGAGCGCCGCTTTACAGCCTGCGCCGATAAGATTCGGCCAGCCGCCGATTGTAATTTTTTCCGCGAGGTCTTCAAGGTTGAAATCAACTTGCCCCGAACCGGGCGCGCTTCCTTTAATTATTTTTGCAAGGCTTACCTCGCCTGTAGACCAGTCTTTTTCAAACAATGACATCGGCCTCATTTTTATAACGGAAAAACGGCCTGCGCCCGAATGAAGCCTTGCGCGTTCTTCGGGGTTGGCAGAACCCGTAAGAATAAACTGACCTTTCTTTTTACGATCGTCAACTTCGCGTCTTACATAATTCCATATTTGAGGGTATTCCTGCCATTCATCGATAAGACGCGGAACAGCGCCGTCAAGCATTGATTTAGGCGCAAACTCCATTATTGCCTTAATATCATCGTCTGTATCCATACGCGCAAAACTTTTAGCGGCTTGTTTGGCTGTTTCTGTCTTTCCGCAGCTTTTTGGACCTGTTATTAAAATAGCGCCGGATTCTTTCAGCCGGTTTTGGAGAGCCTTATCGGTGAAGCGTTTTAAGTAGTCACTTTGGCAGTTACCCTGGTTGTTTCCCATGCTTAAAGTATAGTATATCAACCGGGAAAATGTAAGGTTTTTAACATGGAAAATATGACTTTTGGAGAACTATAATTTCTCAAGGCGCTTGCAGGCTTCTTCCACATCGGCGCGGTGGCCGAAGGCAGAGAAGCGGATAAAACTCTGACCGGCAGGACCGAAACCTGCTCCGGGAGTTGTTACAACCTGACACTTTTCAAGGATTTCCGCGAATACTTCCCAGCTGTCTCTGCCGGGGAAATGCGCCCAAATGTAGGGGGAGTTATCGCCGCCAATGCACTTTTTACCAAGCTTTAAAAGAGCGTCTCTTATCAATTTTGCGTTGCCTAAATAAAAATCTGTTAACTCGCGGATTTCTTTTAACCCCTCGCTGTCCAATGCGGCAAGCCCGCCTTCCTGCGCGATATTTGATGCGCCGTTAAAAATAGTGCCTGCTATACGGTTCCAGTCCGCGTTGACGCTTTCACCCCCGGCATATTTTATTGCCTTAGGCACAATTGACCAGCCAAGGCGGACGCCTGTAAAACCAGCCGGTTTGGAAAAAGAATTCACTTCGATGGCGCAGGTATCCGCTTTGTCAATTTCGTAAATCGTTTTAGGCAGAGACGGGTCACGGATAAATTCACTGTACGCTGCGTCAAAAATAATGATGCATTGTTTGTTAATTGCCGCTTCTACAAGTTTTGTTAACTGGGCACGGTCTGCGACCGCTCCCGTGGGATTGTTAGGTGAACAGAAATATATAAGGCTGCTTTGCGGAATTAAATCCAGATTGGGAAAAAAATTGTTTTCTGCTGTGCATGGAAGGTATGTAATGCCTTTGTAGCCTGTTCCTTCCCAACCGCCTGCAGCGCCTGCCAGAACAGAACCGTCAACATAAACGGGGTATGAAGGATCCTGCACGGCAATTTTTACATCCGCGCCGAACAGTATTTGCAATCTGCCGATGTCACACTTTGCGCCGTCAGAAATAAAAACCTCATCGATTGAAAATTTACCCTTGTAAAAAACGGAGGAAATCTTTTCTCTGAGCTGCGCCATGCCTTCGTCCTGATAACCTGAGTAACCTTCTGTTGTACCAAGTTTTCTGGCTCCTTCGATAAGCCCGGAGTTGATATGAGGTAAAACCGGCTCTGTTGTATTACCAACGCCAAGACTGATGATCTTCGCATCAGGATGAGCTGCTGCGTATTCACGGCGGCGCTTGCCAATTTCCGGGAAGAGGTATCCGGCTTTGAGATTAGCGATATATGGGTTGCGGGTAATCATCATATCCTCCAATGAAATAATACAATACTATTTAAAACTTTTTACGCCGTTCATATCAAGCGTGGCGAAATAATCATCTGTTGTTTCTGCTCTTCGTATTTGTACGACAGAGCCGTCCGCTCGAAGAAGCAATTCGCCGCAGCGAAGTTTGCCGTTGTAATTGAAACCCATCGCTCTTCCGTGCGCGCCTGCGTCGTGAATGACGACAAAATCTCCGGCTGCGCCTTCTGCGGCTGTATCAATTTTCGGCAACTGTCTTTGAATTGCAAACTTGTCGTTGTTCTCGCACAAACTGCCGACAACATCATAAGTTTCTGTCAGCGGCGCGTTTTCTTTTCCTGGTATCGATATGTGATGATACGCGGTGTAAAGCGCGGGGCGCATTAAATCCGCCATACATGAGTCAAGCGCGATGTAACTGCGGTAAATCTCTTTCTTATGAACCGCGCGTGAAACAAGCCAGCCGTAAGGACCGGTTATTACCCTGCCCCATTCGGTGCGGATTCCCATTGGGTCTAAACCCGCAGGAGTTAAAATCTCGTCGTAGGCTTTTTTTATGCCGTCAACAAGAACCTTGTAATCAATGGCGATTTGATCCGGCTTGTAGGGAATACCTACACCGCCGCCGAGGTTTATAAACTCTACGCGAACGCCTGTCTTTATAAAAATTTCAACCGCAAGTTCAAAGAGCATACGCGCTGTTTCGACATGGTATGGGATAGAAAGCTCGTTACTCGCAACCATTGTATGCAGCGCAAAACGCTTTACGCCTTTTTGCTTGAGAAGCGCATACCCTTGTATTAACTGTTCGCGCGTAAAGCCGTACTTTGCTTCTTCCGGCTTGCCGATGATGGCGTTCCCTTCCTTGAGAGGGCCGGGGTTGTAGCGCATGGAAATTAATTCCGGCAAGCCTGCAGTGCGTTCAAGAAATTCAATGTGGGTAAAATCATCAAGATTTATTACAGCACCCATTTTTTTTGCGGCGATATATTCCTTTGTAGGTGTTTCGTTGGAAGTGAGCATGATGTCTTCGCCTTTCATACCGGATACTTCAGATAACATAAGTTCAGGAAGGCTGGAACAGTCGGCGCCAAAACCTTCAGCGGCGAGAAGTTTTAGAATATATGGATTGGGCAAAGCCTTTACCGCAAAATGATTCTTGTAGGAGGGAAAAACCGAAAACGCCGATTTTATTTTACGGACATTTTCGATAATTGCCTTTTCATCGTAAATGTAAAACGGCGTGGGGTACTTCTTAACAAGATCTTCCAATGCATCTTTACCTAATGGAAAATATTTGCCATTCATAATAATTCCTTTATTTACCACGAACCACACTAACCATCACGAACGTTAAAATTATTAGTTAGGGTTCACATATTTTTTAACCAAGAAACCCTTTATGCTTTAACAATTCGGCGTTTAAAATGCCGCCGCCTGCAGCGCCGCGAACAGTGTTATGCGATAACGCCGTGAAGCGGACATCGAACACATTGCAGGGACGAAGCCGCCCGACGACGACCGCCATCGCCTTGTCGGCATCGCGATCCTTGCGCGGCTGGGGACGGTTATCCTCTTCGCGGTAAATGATCGGCTGCTTCGGCGCAAACGGCAAGTCCGCTTCCTGCGGCAAACCTTTGTAAGCCGCCCAGATTTTTTTAATCTCTTCCATTGAAGACGGCTTTTTGTCCGCAAACTCAAGACTGATACACGCGACATGACCATCCGTTACAGGCACTCTGTTGCAATGCGCGGAAATTTTCGGGAACTCGGCGTTTTTGAAAACACCGTTATCAATAGAACCGAAAATTTTAAGCGGCTCTTTTTCAGACTTTTCTTCTTCGCCGCCGATGTACGGAACGACATTATCAAGCATATCCAGACTTGGAACGCCGGGATAACCTGCGCCGCTTACTGCCTGCATTGTGGTAACGATGAGCCTTTTCGCCGAAAAACCGGCTTGCGCTAAAGCGTGAAGAGGTTTCATATAACTCTGTATCGAACAGTTGGGTTTGACGGCGATAAAACCGCGATCCCAGCCGCGCGCTTTTTTCTGAATGGGGATAATATCCGCGTGTTCGGGATTGATCTCGGCGATTAAAACCGGTACGTCAGGCGTCCAGCGGTGAGCTGAGGCGTTTGAAATAACAGGGATTCCCGCCGCGGCATATTGCTCTTCAAGAGCACGTGTCTCGTCCTTGCCCATTTCAAGCGCGGAAAAAACAAATGAACATTCGCCTTTTTTAAACGCCGCTACTGCGCGGCTTACGTCGTTGGCGTCTTCCACAATGATGTTTCCAACATCAGGAGCGTAAGTTTTCGCCAACTGCCATCTTCCCGCGGTCGCTTCCGCGTATTTTTTACCTGCGCTCCTTGGAGATGCCGCAACAAAGCGTACCTCGAACCAAGGGTGATTATTGAGAAGGGAGATATATTGCTGCCCAACCATGCCTGTAGCGCCCAGAATTCCAACCGGGATTTTTTGTGCCATAAATTGCTCCTTGTTTATCAATCGTAACATAAAACGAGAAAATTAATAAAGAGGTAAAAACCTATTTCGATGTCAAATTGTAGACGCCGTCCCATGTGTCTTTGGGAGGCGCTTTTAAGAATTGTACGCATCGATCCTTATATAAAATTGACGGAGGGTCTTCCGCTTTTATTGACAGAGCTTCATTGAAACCTATTATCGCCTGCGACCATCTGCGGTCTTCGAAACAATTCAGCGCCTCGTGAAAAACCTGTACAAGTTTTTTATCCTGTTCAGAAGCTGCGTCAGCCATGTCTAAAAGTTCGCAAAGACGCACAGGTTCGTTAATACCGACAACGCGGACTCGATCAAGTTTTCTGTATAGAAGAGCGTCTCCTGTTTCGCGCACTGTTATTTCCGATGCGAGCACCCATGTGCCGTATTGCTTGTTTACACCTTCAAGGCGCGCGGCAAGGTTTACGGCGTTACCCATGATTGTATAATTCATTTTGTTTTCGGTTCCCATGTTGCCCGCGACCATGTCTCCGGTATTTATTCCGATGCGCGTTAAAAGTGTACTTGGCGAAAGGTTCTCTTCTATAATCATTTTATTAAGTTCCACTTCAACTTTTTTCATATTGATAGCGGAAACGCATGCCCTAAGCGCATGATCCGGCAGATCAAGCGGCGCGCCGAAGAACGCGATAATCGCGTCGCCTTCGTATTTGTCGATTGTTCCCTTCTCGCTCAGAATAACATTGCTCATTGCGCTTAGGTACCTGTTTAAAAGACTTACAAGTCTTGCAGGATCACCTAACTCTTCAGAAATAGTAGAAAAACCTTTAACATCCGTGAACATTGCCGTCATGTGGCGTTTTGTTCCGCCCAGCTGAAGACGCGAAGGATCAGAAATAATTTCTTTTACTACGTCATGCGAAACATAAGTTGAAAACGCTGTTCTGATAAAATGTTTTTCTTTTTCTGAATCTGCGTAAGAAATTATTTCTCGGGTAACAATCGCGATAATCATGGCAAGAGTTATTCCGATTGGTCCAAAAAACACTCCGGTTAAACGGAATATCAATATCGCGGCAGCAAAAATAATTACGACTGCTCCAAATCCGGCAGAAGCGCGGAAAACAGGGGAAAATTCGGCGGAGAATATAAAAAAGAGAGTGATTAGTATTAACATTAATAATATTTTCCAGATATTATCTACAGAGATAATAAATGATTCAGAGAGAATTGTATCCAGCACTACGCCGTGAGTTCCTACGTTAATATATTTTCCGTAAAACGGATTCGCGCCATAGTCTGTTGTACCTGTATCAACCCTGCCGATAATAACAAACTTGCCGCGTAAAGTTGTTCCGATTAATTCCACAAGTTCGTTATAACTGTCAAGATTTGTCTGTATATATTCAAATAACATGGCGATATATCCGGCTTCATCTCTTATTGTATCAGCCGAGTCAGGGTATCTTTCGCATAACTCTTCGCCTATCTCCCATATCATTGCCGCAGGATCCCATGAAAGAAGTTCGTTCAAAAGCCCAAAAGCAATATTGCGGTAATTAATAAATTTGTTAAACGAGTCTTCGTCGTTATTTTCTATAGCGATGTTTTTTAATTCAACAGCAGCGTCAAAAAGATCGATCATATCATTGACGGTAATTGTAATTGTGCTTAATGATTGATCAAATTGGGTAAACAGATTTATATCGGCACCGGTAATCGCGTGAACATATTTGGAAATTTCAATCTCCAGCACGTCCAATAGGCTAAAATCGACAAATGAAAAATGTGTATAACTATCGCGGTAATCTTCTTTAGGCCAGTCAAGCATCATCCTTCCTTTGGAATCGAGAGGAACGACAATATCTTTGGTTTTGTTATCTGATATTTTTGCCTGCTTTATTGTTAGTTTGCGTTTATCAAGTTTAATTTCCGGATTGCCAAGATGTTCAATTAAAGGAGCAAAAGATAATTGAAGATACCAGTGATCAAAAATATTCTGAGTTAGGTAAACCCGTCTTCTTACGCCGTCTTTATCAATTACAACATTGGTAAAACCCGCGCCTTTGGAAACCTGTGAAAAAACCGGAAGAGCCGGCAGAACGTCAACAAAGTCAGCTCCTTTCGATGAACTGGAAGACGCGTTTACAGGATACGAGAACCGCTCTTCAGCAATGGGACGGCGTTCTGCCTGTTCGCCGTCCAGCGGATATTCACGCAGATTAAGAGTGGACCAGCCATTCCCGTTTAGAGCCATTGCCTGCGCAAGATACAAATCGTTATCGCGCGCGACGCCGGCGGCTTTGCTGTAGAGATCATTTTTTTGGCTGGTGATTAGATCGGAAAGAAACTGAGCATAATTATTAACATCACCTCGGCTTAAACGCCCGTCCCTGAATGCCGAAAATATTTCCTGCGCGGATCTTTGAATATTGGAAAAACTGCGCTCAAAATCAGTTTCAAGTCCCTGCTCAAGATAGAGGGTATCTACTCCCTGAGGGCCTCGATCTATATACTCAATATCGAAGATTACCGCCTTTGCGCTGTATTCTTTCAAACGCAAAAGACCGTCCGCGATTACAGAACGCGGCCATGGAAAAATACCGTAATACGCGATAGCCTGATCGTCAACATCAAGAAAGACGACATTGTTAACGCGTTCGCGGTTTGCTCTGAAATTTAAAAAGAAATCGTATAAGCGATCTTCCAATGGGGTAAGCGCGTTAGCCAAATATAACAATGAAAACACTGATGCCGCGGCAAATCCTATCAACGCATTTTTCCATTTGTTCATAATTAATTATACTATAGGGAGTGATCAATGGCAATCCGGCACCACTTTTTATTAATCTGACAAAATGCTATGCTTACCGCATGAAAACAAATCCTGTTGCGGCGTATCTTGCCGCTGTTTCGCCTGAAAAGATTGATTCCAATCTGCTGGCTTATATTTGCAGTTTAACGGAAGTTTCCAAGGTTGCCCCGGAAATCGCGTCTTCTATCGCGCTTGAACTGGAAAATCAGCGTAAGCGTATAAAACTTATCGCAAGCGAAAACTACTGCTCCATGGCGGTGCAGTTGGCAATGGGTAACCTTTTAACAGACAAATACGCCGAGGGAACGGCGTACCATCGTTTTTACGGGGGAACCGAAAACGTTGACGTCATCGAAACGCTTGCCTCGGAAGAAGCTTGCAAACTCTTCGGCGCACAATACGCAAATGTGCAGCCGCACTGCGGCTCCGACGCCAACCTTCTGGCATACTGGGCAATCCTCTGCACAAGAATTGAAAACCCGGCTTTAAAAAAATGGGGCGAGACAAATCTTTACAACCTGACAGATTCTCAGTGGAATGAATTAAAAACTACAATGGGAAACCAGCGCCTTCTTACTTTAGATTACTATTCGGGCGGACATTTAACGCACGGTTACCGTAATAATATTTCAAGCAGAATGTTTGATGTTCACAGTTATTCAGTTTCCGAAAAAGACGGCTTGCTTGATTATGATCAAATTGAAAAGCAAGCGATGGAATTAAAACCGCTGATTTTATTAACCGGCTATTCCGCCTATCCAAGAAAAATAAATTTTAAACGCATGAGGGAAATCGCAGATAAAGCCGGAAGTGTCTTTATGGTTGATATGGCGCACTTCGCAGGTCTTGTCGCAGGCAAAGTGTTTACAGGTGAATATGATCCTGTTCCGTGGGCGCATGTTGTAACGAGCACAACGCATAAAACCTTACGCGGCCCGCGTGCAGGGCTTGTGCTCTCAACAAAAGAATTCGCCGAAGAGCTGGACAAAGGCTGCCCGCTGACGATGGGCGGACCGCTGCCTCATGTAATCGCGGCAAAAGCGGTTGCTTTCCGCGAAGCGGGAGCGCCTGAGTTTAAACAGTACGCGAAAAAAATCGTCGATAACTGTCAGGCTCTTGCCGCTGCTTGTATTAAAAACGGGCTTGAAGTTTTAACAGGCGGCACTGATAACCACTTGTTGTTAATAAACGTTCATAAAGCTGGAATTACAGGGCGGCAGGCGGAAAGCGCTTTACAGGAATGCAACATAACGGTAAACAGAAACAGTCTTCCGCGCGATCCCAACGGCCCGTGGTATACATCCGGTTTAAGAATTGGAACAGCAGCCATTACAACACTTGGAATGGGAGAGAATGAAATGGCGCAGATTGCGTCTTTAATAGCTTCGGTTGTAAAAGGATTGAAACAGGCGCCTGACAAAAAAGACCCATCCAAAAACAGCAAGGCAAAATATATCCTGGACGAAACTGTAAAGAGCGAAGTTCACAAAAAGGTGAAAGATATTTTAGATCGATTCCCTGTGTATCCCGAACTTGATCTTGAATTTTTAAAGGCAAACTTTTGCTGATTACTTTTTATTTTGTTTTTCTTTCTCGTAGATAAATTTCGCGAAAATATCAAAGAGAACCGCGTCTATTTTTTGATGCTTTTCGACAAATTGTTCGCGCATCATGTTAATCGCTTCATCCGGTTTCATGGCTTTGCGGTAAACACGGTTAGGGTCGGTTACGCTGTCGTATACGTCGATTATCTCCAGAACCTTTGCGGGGAAATAAGCCAGGGCGTGATAATCCAAAATAGGTTCCAGTTCATAAGTCATGCAGTGATCCGGTTTCGCGTGAGGATTGTCTTTTTTATACTGCGTCAGATACGCGCGGAAATATCCGTAACCGTCGCGATCACCGTAATACTCATGATGGTATCCTGTAATAAGACTTGCTTCCATCGGATAATTTGTCTTTGTCATGATCGATTTATAACCTTGTTTAACATGATCAATTACAATTTGACGATTATATTTCTCTTCGCCCTCGTGGTATTCAACTGCGGAAGCTTTGCCGATATCGTGAATTAAAAAGCCAACAGCCCATTTATTAAAAAGATCCGGCGGAATAGCTCTCATACCGCCTAAAAAAACACGTTCAAGATCAAAATCATCGGCATGAATATGCGGAAGCAGGTTACGGTAATAGTCACGGTATTTGGAAGCAAAACTAATACGCATTTTTTGAATCGCGCTTGATTCCGATACCAGTTTATTGTAATACGCAAGAAACGCGATTCCATTAAGATATACGCGCGTCATGTGCTGTATAATTGTGCCGTTGGATTTCTGTACAAGTGTATTCATCATATCGTTGCCGAAAATATCATCGATTATCAGTTTAGACGAACTTTTTATCATTTCGTGTGTAGAATCAACAAGACCCTGGGTCATTTTTTTTGCTTCGTCATCGGCGTGATAAATAGCGTCTTCCAGCGCTGCGTGATTGATAAGCGCCGCGTTTTTTGTCGTGTCTACAAGGGCTTCGGCAATCTGGCTCTTGGTAACCGATTTTGGATCGGCAAGGATTTCCTCTAACCTGTCTCTGTCTTTATTAAGGCAGGCAACTTTTTCTTCGGGAGTCAACTTGGTAAAAACTTTGTATTCTTTCCCAAAACTCGCTATATCTTCTTCGGTGGCGGCATCAAGCTCTTCAATATCGTCGTCTTTATTTTTTTTAAACTCGGGCTCTTTCAAACCCCACGGCATTTCAAGATCCCATGAGCCGAGTTTAACAATGGATTTTTCTTTTAACTTGTTATAACTATCTCCGGTAAGAAAATAATCCCATGTCCCTTTTTTTTGGTAAAAATTGGAATTATTGTCATACAAAACTTTAAAAGGCATTAGCCGTTTTTTTTGCGTACCGCTGTTAATGCACAGAATCGGAATATCTTCATCTCCAAGGAGTTCAGCATATTTAGTATTAGTCTTGCCGTCAGCGGCTATCAGCACTTTGGAAAGAGGTATTACAATATCTTTCTCAGCCATAATTAAATATTACACCTTGTAATAGTTATTATTTAACTTTAGTCATAATCTCTGATATGACTTTTTCGGCATCGTCATAAGTAACCTGACACGTGCCTACCTGTTTATGGCCTCCGCCTCCGTAGAAAAGCAGCATCGAACCGACGTCAACGCTGGAGGAGCGGTTTGTAATGCTATGCCCCACTGTGATTGCCACATTGGATTTATTTCTGCCGTCTACAATCCAAACAGAAATATTCTGCTCGGGGAAAAGCGTATAAATAATAAACCTGTTGCCGGCATAAATTGTCTCTACGTTGCGGAGATCGACTTTTACTACATTCTGATCGACACTGGCATGTTCCTTAATCATTGTTATGAACAGATCTTTCTGCTGATAATACAGATCAAGGCGCTCTTTAACATCCTGCATTTCCAGGATTTCATAAATAGTCTTTTCCGCGCATGCTTTGGAAAGAGTCATCATTAAATCATAGTTGCTGATTGTAAAATTTCTGAACCTGCCAAGACCTGTTCTGGGGTCCATTATAAACCCTAAAAGAACCCAGCCTTTGGGATCTAGTATTTCATCCGAAGAAAGATTGCCGGAATCGACCTTATCGACAAAATGTATCATTTCGGAGAATTTACCCAGTTTGGCATCTCCGCCGTAATAATCATAAACCACTCTTGCGCAGCTTGGAGCATGCCTGGAGACGCCTTCAAAATATGTACTGTTGCCTAAACGCTCTGATTCGCTCGAATGATGATCAAACCACAGTTTACAGCCCGGAATATAGGGAATATTAGCCAAAATATCGTTATCCGTAGCTTCTACCAAACCATCTTGTATGTCTTTAGGATGAACAAATTTCCAGTCATCAATAAGCCCTAAATACGACAAGAGCGCGCCGCAGGCTAGTCCGTCAAAGTCAGATCTGGTAAATAATCTCATATCAAACCACCTCTTATAAAAGTACTTTTTACCTTATTTGCCTATCTTACTATTATAAACCAAAAACAGGAGAAATGGAAATGAAAAAAGAAGGTTTTTAATTATAATCCGTTTTGCAGTCTATTATTGAACCAATTTAACACAGCTTCCGCCCTGTTACTGAAAGAATTGCCAATTCTGTCTGAAAGTCCGGGCATGGAAGCGGCTTTTGCCATAGAAGCGGCATAAATGAGGATGGAATCGCCGCAGTCAATAACCGCTAAAACAGAGCGAAGATTGCCCTTTCCAATCACAGGGATTATGCCATAGCTTAGGGTGGTAATATTTTCCTGAATGAAAAAAAGACAATCACGGGAGACGGAATAGTTATAACTGTAGATATTATCGCCGAAAGTCAGGTCTTTTTGCCTAGCGTAAATGGTCAGCGAAGCGGGAATTTGGGTGTAAACAGGGTCTGCCAGCGTTTTTTTTGTCTGCGGCGCGTCAATAATTGAAGAATATTCATAAAAAGTCCGCATACTGCCGCGGCTTGCTGAATAATACTCTATTCCAGTCAGGGAACTTATAGCCATCATCTGGTTAAAAACGTTGATTTTTTGCTCAAGGACCCAATTTCCCGCGTCTGAGTGCAGTTTTTCAGGTTTTAAATACAAATACAGGGTTTCCACCATAATATTTGGATTCAATTCCCTGATAGTCGATGCGGTAACCTGCCTAAGCTCGCTGATATTTGGTAATAATAAAGGCGCGGGAGTTTTGAATTGAATCTCCATTATCCGCCCCCGTTCAAGCGCATACAACTGTTTTACGCAGTCATCGGAAATAATGTCTTCAAGCGGGATAGAAAAGACAGAAAGGGCGGCAAACGAGTAAACAAGTAATAAAAAAATCTTTCTCACAAATCCCCCTGCGGCAGTTTACGGCGTTTTGCTGTAAGCGGAATACCGCTTATTTGCTGCCCAGCCCGCGGTAAAAAACGCGTACCTGTTTATATAAACCATCGCCTTCGCTTTTGGTTTCAACATCGCCGATATCATTTAATGTGGTGTGGATCAGCCATCTGTCGAAGGGATTCATCGGTTCCAGCAGAATTGAGCCTCTGCTTTCGCGGACTTTTTCCGCGACATTGTAAGCAAGGCGCACGAGGGATTCTTCCCTGCGGATACGGTAATTTTCTGTATCAAGAATAATGCGGACATCTTCTTTGCCAAGACGGCCCGCGTAGATATTTAACAGTAATTGCAGCGCGTCAAGGTTTTTACCTTTTTTTCCAATCAGAATGGAAGAAAATCCTGAATCAATTTTTAAACCCAGCTTGGCTTTGTCTCTGAATAAAATTGAAACTTTACCGGGGTAACCCATGCGCTCAATAAGCCCGGATGTAAACCCAATCATTTTTTCTTCGAATTCATTTTGAGGCTCAGGCTCGCCGAAAACAGCCTGACTGGAGCTGCCTGTAATACGATCCCTTTCCATGCTGTTGTCGGATTTTTTATCCGAAAAATGCGAAGCAGGTTTGCCCGCGGATGAAGGTTTGGATGAAACTCCAAAATTGCCTACATGAACCCTGATTCGAACCAGCCCTTTCTTGAACAAACCGCTTTTTTGGGTTTCAAGAATCTCCACGTCGAAATCGTCTTTTTCAAGACCAAGTTCTCCCGCAGCTCTGTCGATAGCTTCTTTTTCGGTTCTGCCTTCAAATTCAAATTCCATTTTAAAAATCTCCTTAAAATTAGTGTTTCTTTTTTTTCTTCCCGCCGCCCGGAGCGATTTTTTGCGCCGGCTGGGATTGCTGCTGCGCAGCCAGAGTCTCGGCCTGCGCGGCTTTTTTCTTGATAATATACTTGTTGATAATCACCTGCTGAACAAGAGTAAGAAGGTTAGAGAAAATCCAGTATATTAATAACCCGGACGGCACATTGTAAAGCACAAAGAAGAATACAATCGGCATGACATATAACATCATTTTCATCTGTGTATTCGACTGCTGTCCCGGCATCTGAGTGACTTTTCCGTAAAGGAGCTGAGATCCTACATAAATGAACGGGAGAGCGCGCAGCGCAGTCCAGCCTAAAATCGGCAGCTTAAAATCTCCGGGGAACTTTACGATATACTCAGGGAGTGAAAGATCCGGTATCCAGCCCGGGATAAATTCCGCGCCGCGAAGATCGAAATGGTTGTTAAAGAGCTGATACATGGCGATGAATATCGGAAGCTGCAACAGCATTGGAAGGCATCCTGAAAGCGGGTTATACCCCTCCTGCTTGTAGAAATTCCCCATTTCTTGATTCAATTTCTGCGGATTGCCTTTATACTTTTCCTGCAATTCTTTAATCTTCGGCGAAAGAGCCTGCATCCGCTGAGTTGCTTCCGAGCCTTTTCTGGTTAACGGGAAGAAAAGCAGCTTGATGAGCAGTGTAAGGAAGATAATCGCAACGCCGTAGTTTGGAACAACTTTATGGAAACCCATAAGCAGCCATTTTAACAATTTTTCCAGCGGCGATAAAATTCCGCGCGAGCTTGCGGCTTCCACAAGCCCTGAATCTTTAATGCCAAACTCGTTTTTTCCTGTATTGTAATTGGAAAGTATTTCCTGGGTTTTCGGTCCCAGATAAAAAAGAAAAGTGTCTTCCACTTTAGAAATATTTGCGGCAGGGCGGACAATATTTAATCTTGAAGCCGATATTATTCCCGGTTCATACTTTTCTGAAAATTGTAAGGTGTACTGAGCGAGATATGGAATCGCAATTAAAGTAAAATATTTACCTGAGATCGCGGCCCACGCGGGACGGCTGTCGATTAGTTCGTTAACTTTCGCGTTCTTGCGTTTACCGTTTATAAATGTATGGTAATGCCTGTAGTCGTAGTAGTTATCCAGTTTTTCAAACACAGGACCAATTTGCGGTCCGAAAGACAATGTATAAGCGCTGCCTGAAAAATTGAAACTCTGAACAGAGTAACCTCCGTCTAAAATAACCCTTAATTCAAACATATGATCAGAGGGTTTAAATTCATATCTTTTAATTAAAGTAAATCTTCCGTCTGAACCGTACATAGCAGATGGAAGGGAAAAATCGCGGTAAAATTCCACGGAGTAATCAGATATGCGCCTAACATTAAAATTAGAAGTTAAAGGCTGAGCGTCAACGCCGCCGAAAGCGACAGAAAAAGCGCGCGCTTCTTTGTTTCCGGAAAGAATTAAATCAACATCTTTGTTATTTCTGCGATCCTTCCATTTGTAAGAAACCATGTCGCCGCCCTCATTGGTAAGGGTAACAGTAAACAATTCTGTCTCTATTGTTACATACTCAAGCGGAACAACAGCCTCCGCCATTACTGTTTCCTGTTTCTGTTCAATAACAGGTTCCTCGCGTGCGGGGGTTGAAAGTATTTGTTCAAGTTCCTGCATCATGGGATCGGTTTCAACCGCTGTTACAGGCGCTTGCTGCTGAACGGTGCCGGGCGGCGGCTGTTGTTTCTGGAAGAAATACCCCTGTATCAAAAAAGAAGCTATCAACACAACTGTAGAAAGCACGATAGCCAGAATTGTTTTTTTATCCATTTTACTTCCTTTTATTTTCTAACTAACTAATTTTTTCCGGTAAGCCGTCTGACAAAGTCAAATCCGGCACAGGATCATATCCGCCGCGAAAAAACGGATTGCAGCGTAAAAGCCGTTTCACGGCAAGAATGCCGCCGCGAACAACACCGTATCTGCTGATGGCTTCGTAAGCATAAACAGAACATGTCGGATAATACCTGCAAGCCGATGGCAAATGCGGAGAAATCGCTAACTTATAAAAACGAATTAAAATAAGCGCTATTTTCTTCATAAGAACAAACCGGCCTTTTTAAAAAGGGATTCGAGCTGAGCCAATCTGTCGGAAAGAAAAACTTTGTCTTTTACTTCCTGATAGATCAGAAGGATTAAATCGCTGCCGCCAGAGAGACGGCTCTTCATCAATCTGTAGGCTTCTCGTCCAAGACGCCTTGACCGATTTCTGGCTACAGCGCCTTTGAAACCTTTGGCAAATGTAAAACAAATACGGTTATAGGGTAAATCGCTTTTTAACACAAAAAGTTTTGCGCCCTGACAACTATAACGCTTTCCTCTGCCAAAAACCTCCCGAATCTCCTTCCTTCCCTTTAAATGTTCCTCCCGCCTGAAGCGAAAGGATACTTTTTCACAGTTAATAAGGCTTTTTCTCGTCAGAAACTGACAGTTTTATCCGGCCCTTAGCTCTGCGGCGCTTTAAAACAAGCCGCCCGCCCCTGGTTTTCATGCGGGCGCGAAACCCAAACTTGCGGTTCCTCTTCACTTTGCTGGGTTGATAAGTACGTTTCATGGTATCATCTCCTATATATATAAAGGTTCTTAAAAACTAAATTGATTATTTAGTTTAGAATAAACAGGAAATCAGGTCAAGTGGGAACCTTCGCCAAACCACTTAAGCGGTCTGGCTCGGTTGAGGTTGATTAGGGATTAAAGAGATGAATTTAAAATACACCCTTTCCGGGTTTATATACATTTCCCCTTCTGATGACTGCAATGCCGTCGCAGATGCCATGTTAGAGACTAATTATAACGAAGAATTCTGCCTTGCCGAGGATTTTTCCCCAAAATTTGTTATAAAACTCATGGAAGCCGGGTTTTTAGTGATGTCGATGAACCTGGATCCTGAAGATCCTCACTATATTTTGCTTCCAAAACTGCATCTTGTCCGTTCAGCGCTCTTTTTTGAGAATTTACATGTAAAAAAATCCATCCGTAAACTGATAAACCGTTACGAATTGAGAATTGATACGGATTTTGATTACATTGTAGACCGCTGCATAGAAAAACACGGCAGCGATTGGCTTACCCCGCCGCTGGTCGACTGTATAAAAAAAATCCGTTCAATGGTGTCAGTCACCTTTGAAAATTCTTCAAAACTGATAAATAATAACCAAAAAGTGTCAGTCACCCCGGAGTTGTTTCCGACTTCCTATGTCTGCCCTGTTTCTTTCGCATTGTACCGGGATGGAAAACTAATCGCCGGTGAGTTTGGCGTTGTTTACAAAAAGGTTTACACCAGCTATTCAGGTTTTTACGATGAGGGAAATTCAGGGACAGTGCAGATAATTCTTGTTACCCGTTATTTGCAGGAACATGGTTTTTCGTTTTTTGATCTTGGGATGCCTTTGGATTATAAAAACAGTCTTGGAGCGGTAGATATAAGCCCCGGAGAATTTGTCCGGTTATTCAGAGGTTGATTCCAGGAAAACTTACTGGCTTGGCGGAGTCCCCTGCTTTCTAAAGTTCTTTTTTACAAAGATTGGATCAAAGAATTTTTCCATGTCAACTTTGGCAAGAAAATATTTCAACACAAAACGGTAAACAAAAATTGAAATTGCGATGGAAGCCAGGAAGATAAGCGGAAAAACCCAAGAAAGAGCGCCTTCCGGGACTATCGGATTAATAAACCTGGCATAAATAAGCAATAATAAAACAAAGCTTATAACGGCAATAATAATATTAAACACTGTAGCCGCAAGAATAAAAATAAGAGTATTTACTTTTTTATTCATATAGCGTTTCCTTTTTCCTCTTTTTTTCCGGTAGTGATGAACATGGTAATCAGCAGCAAAATACAGCACACCACAACCGAAGAATCGGCAATATTAAAAGTCGGCCAGCGATCCATTCCAAACAAGCCGAATATTTTTACACTGATAAAATCAACAACTCCGTCGGGACGGAAGATACGGTCCGTAATGTTTCCAAGCCCGCCGCCGATAATACCAGCCGCGGCCCATCGCTGCAGTTTTGTAAATTCATTCGATTTTATATAGTACCACACCAGAAACCCCAAAACTAAAATGGGGAAAATAACAAAAATTACGGGCTTTAAAAATTCGGGGAGATTTTCTCCAAGACTGAACGCGATGGCTTTATTACGCACATGATAAATGCATAAAAAATCATTATTAAAAACATCTTTTATCAGAGCGGGATGAAACGGCTGTATTTTTACAATAACTGCTTTTATGATCTGATCCGCCGCAAGAATCAACGCCGTAAGCGTTAACGGAAAAAGTTTTTCCTTTGTAAAATTTTCCTTAAAAAAAGATTTCATCACCACACTCCAATTAATTAAAATATCAGCTAATTACAATCCAGTAGGCACATCAAGAAATTCGGCATTCATGCCGAGTTCGGCTATACAATGACGCATAACAGCCTGAACGCCCCATACTTCGGTGTTGTAATGCCCGCCTGCTATCATGTTTAGTTTTGCTTCAAGACATTCATGGTAAACATAATGAGCGTTTTCGCCGGTTATATAAAGGTCTATACCTTCATCTACAGCGTCTTTATAATTTGACGCGGCTCCTCCTGAAACGACAGCAGCTGTCAGAGATTCTTTTTTTCCAAATGGAAGAATACCGGCAGGCGGCCTTCCCATATAACTGATTTTATTAACAGCTTCATCGATTGCAACAGGTTTTGGGAAAACCCCTTTATAACCGATTTTTTTCCCGTGGTACATGCCAAAAGGCTCGATATTTTTAAGCCCCAGCAGCTGAGCCAAAACAGCATTATTCCCAAACACCGGATGCTGATCCAGCGGCAGATGTACGGCATACAGGCAAATATTATGATCCAGTAAAAATTTAATCCGCTGTCTGAAATTCCCGGTTAAAGGAAGCATAGAGCTCCAAAAAAGCCCATGATGAACAAAGAGAAGATCCGCGCCAAAACCTGCGGCCTGTTCAAAAGTTTCCATAGCAGCATCTGTGGCAAAGGCGATTTTACGCAGCGGGGAGCCGTCGTTATCAATTTGAATACCGTTCATAGAATCATCGCAGGAAGCAAAGCCCTCCATGTCCAGAAAGCCGCGGATAAAAGCGTCAAATTTAGCTGTCGTTAATTCTTTACTCACAGATGGGATTATACAATATTTTTATCTTCTTGTAAGTGCCGCAGGTTAAAAAAACCGAAAGCAAAAATAAAGCCGCACACACCCCCAAAAGAGATATATGCGGCATTTAAAGAGATTTGACTCTTAAATCTTAGCCAAATTTCTTACTTGCAATCATCAAAGACGCCAGAACCATAACATGAACGCCAAGTTTCTGTAATGTATACCAGAAAGGATCGAACTTGTCACCAACCCATACGATAACGGAGAATATGACATAAACAACCCAAATAATTGCAATAATTAATATTAGGGTATCAAGGAATGATATTTCGACATTAAGCATTTCCAAAATAACGCAAATACCGGCAACAAACGCGACAACGCTTGCGCATACTACCAGCGCTTTTACAACATCACCATCTTTGAACATCTTTCCAAAGATAATCTCAAAATCACTGCTTTTACCGATTGTTTTTAAACCTTTCTTAACAAACAATCCCAAAGCGCCGTTTGCAATTAAATACAATGCAACCGAGAGTTTCCACAGGAAAATTCCTATTCCATCCTTCATAACAAGACCCCTTAAACACATATTTCTATAAAGGCGGGTAAAGATACAACGTATTTTTTATCCACCCGAACAGCCCAACAGGCTGTCTAAGGAATTTTAACCCACATATGCTTAAAAAACAAGTAAAAAAATTGTTAAAATAACCTAACCATTCTTAATTTTGTCATATTCACCGTCGAAAAAACTATCCAGATATGAATGCCCCTGAATGAACTTATCCGGATCCATTATTGCGTAATATGCCTGATTTGCCATTTTTTCATGATCAAACGGAACATAACTGTCCATCCAGCTTGCTCCGAATTGGCTCCAGAAAATAACGTGGTCGATATATTTTTTATATCTGTCCAGCATCTTGAAAAACAGCGCATGCTGATAGCCAAGAACATCAGCTTGTTTTTCGTTCAGGACAGCAGGCGCAAGCGCTTCTCCGCCGGGAGCGCTGTATGGCAGTCTCATATCAAATTCCGAATAGGCGATGCAATCGAGAAGCCCATTGTTGATCAGCTCGATGAACAAAAGTAAAGATTGCTGGCTGGTGCTTGCTAAAACCTTGGTAGCTTGTTCGTGCCCCTGGATGCCGATACATTCGATTAAACTTCTGCCGTCATAGAGAGGATCGGTTTTCCATGCGGCATTAATTTCTTTGATCATGTTATAAATAACTTTTGCTTTTGACCACACATTGATTTCATAATCGTTATAAGTAAGAATCGGCGGTTTTTCGCAGACATACGCGTCTATACTTCCGCCGCTGTCATGCTTGTCCATTTTCATGTAATCGGGGACAATGTCAGGATCGTTATATCCGGCTTTATATTTTTCCGCCATTTGAGCGTTTGGCACAGCGATGTGCGCGTATTTAAAAAGCAGATAAACATAGTGTTGTTTTATATCGTTAAAATCATCATCCGTTAAAGCAATAAGCCACGAAACATGCCTTAAAGCGGATTTCCATTTATTGGTATTTTCCCGGATAATCATGCTGTGCCTGCTTTCATGCAGCTCGACATTCAGAACATCGAATGAATGGAAGGGAATAATGCCGCGCTCTGTACTTGAATCGTACCTTGCATCTGTTGTCATAAAATGACGCATAACGTACATGATGTGGTCAAAATATATCCTTCGCGCGGTATGTTTGTTTACCTTTAAGAACGGACCTACGGCGTTTGTTCCCCCGGAGAAAAAATTGCCGTCAATATTCCACTGCATTGATGTGATATTTTCCGGCACTATCTGCCTCATCCACGGAGGAGACTGATTAATCCACGCAAGGCAGTGTCCGTGTATTTTATATCCGTAAGTTCCGTCAGCGCGGACTTTAGATGAATCCCTGATACCCAAATAAGCGTCTGTCGAAAGTTTCCATTCCGGCAAAGTATCGATAGGTAAGCCGGATTCCACCCTGAATTCAAATAACGGAAACAAATTTTTAAGCCATTGCGGCGGTTTAAGGTGGCATTGCGGTTTTAAATTATTATCATCAACAAAAATTTCGTAGTGATAACCTCTGATTGAATCAGCTTCGACAGGTCCCGTACCGATAACGCCGATAAGGAAACTTCCGTTTTCCTTGTTGTATTTGTTTTTAAAGGGTTCTACCTCATCAAACTTTTTTGCGTTTACCACATTGGGAATCGCCTTGTGATCCGGATTCATCTGCGTAATTTTAATATCGCCGAGCATCAGCCTGTCGCCTTCAAGTTTTGCGCCGGTTTCCGTATGAAGATCGATGTTCAAATATTCCCAGCGCCCTGACACAACGGGTGTTACGGCGCAAAGTGTTTTTTTATACCATGTCTCACCGTCATGGAAACCAATCCACGGCGGCTTGATAACACCGATACTATCCAGCTCGGATGTTCTAATATAGATTTGCGTTCTGGCAGATCCGGAATAACCCGCGACGCTTTGATACCCTTCGCCGCCCGTTGAAGTTGACCAGATTTCAAACCTCATATATTTTCCGGCGGCGCTTTTTGGATAATAAAGATCGAACTCGATATATGTCTGATTATTTAATTCCACCGGCGGATTAATCGGCACTCTCATGCCAAACCCGCCGAAAGCTTTTCCGGCAACCGAAGGATCAAAATAAGTGGTAAGAAGAATTAAACTGCCGCATTCAAAAGGATCGTTAATAAGTTCAAAGTGACTGTTGGGGTTGGGCAGAACCCGCCCATCACTGGTACGCCACGATTTCCAAACGGAAAAATTTTTTTCAAGATCAAACTTGAAAACGGGAATCCGTTGAAAACCTACCCCCGGATCTTCGCGAAAATAAGGATCTTCCCAGCCTATTTTGGATACTTCCGTCACGATAGATTATTTTACCACGATATTTACCAATTTGTCAGGTACAGAAATAATTTTTACAACAGTTTGCCCTTCAAGCCATTTTTTGACTCCCGGCAGGGCAAAGGCAGTTTTTTCAAGTTCTTCCCTTGCGGTTCCTGCCGCGGCAGTAAATTTGTCTCTAATCTTGCCGTTCACCTGGATTACAACTGTTACCTCATCAAATTGGGTCATTGAATCGTCGTAGGAAGGCCAACTGCCGATGGAAACAGAGTTTTTATGCCCGATTTTTTCCCAAAGTTCCTCTCCAAGATGCGGAGCATACGCCACTGCCATTATCACGAGAGGTTCCCACATTGCGCGCGGAATTACAGACAGCTTCGCAAGTTCTGTTGAGTAAATCATCATGGCGCTGATTGCGGTGTTGAAGTTAAGGCTGGATGTATCGTCGGTCACCTTTTTAACAGTTCTGTGGAGCAGTTTTTGCAGCTCAGCGCCGCCTGCTTCATCGCTGCCTGGTGCAGCTTCGCACAACGGCTTTTCGCCGATTGCCCAGAGTCTCTCTAAAAACCGCGATACGCCGGTGACGCCTGCCATGTTCCATGGTTTACTTACTTCCAAAGGCCCCATGAACATTTCATACAAGCGAAGAGAATCGGCTCCAAACTCTTTAATAATGTCATCGGGGTTAATTACATTGCCGCGGCTTTTACTCATTTTTTGATTGTCCGCGCCAAGGATCATCCCTTGATTTACAAGCCGCTGGAATGGTTCAACCGAGTTTACAAGTCCGATATCGTACAACACCTTGTGCCAGAAACGGCTGTATAAAAGATGAAGAACCGCATGTTCCACGCCGCCGACATAAAGATCGACAGGCAGCCAGTAATCGATTTTTTCTTTTGCGGCAAACGCTTTATCATTTTTTGGATCGAGGTAACGGATGTAGTACCAGCATGAACCTGCCCATTGGGGCATTGTGTTGGTTTCGCGTTTTGCCTTCGCGCCGCATTTTGGGCAGACGGTGTTTACCCATTCGTCAATTCCGGCAAGAGGTGATTCGCCTGTGCCTGTCGGCGCGTAGGATTTTACGTTCGGCAGTTTTAACGGCAGATCGTTTTCCGATAACGGAACAATGCCGCATTTATCACAATGCACGACAGGAATCGGCTCGCCCCAATATCTCTGCCGCGAAAAAATCCAGTCTCTCAGTTTGTAATTTACAGCGCGTTTTCCTATCCCCTTTTCCTCAAGCCAGTCAGTTATGCGCTTTTTCGCATCCTCCGTGCTCAAGCCGTTAAGAATACCTGAGTTTACCGAATAGCCGTCCGCGGCAGTGCACTCTGCCGGCTCTTTTGAATAGTCTTTCCCGGCTTCCGGTTTTTCCGCGGATACGACAAGGATAATCGGCAAGTTAAAAGCTTTGGCAAAATCCCAGTCGCGCTCGTCATGAGCCGGAACCGCCATAATCGCGCCTGTGCCGTAGGAAATTAAAACATAGTCAGCGATCCAAATTGGTATCTTTTGATCATTCACAGGATTGATCGCGTACGCGCCGCAGAAAACTCCTGTTTTTTCTTTTGCGAGATCTGTACGTTCAAGATCGCTCTTTCTCGCGGCAGCTTCAATGTATGCGCTGACAGCCTGCTTTTGATCCGCGGTGGTAATTTTTTCTACAAGCGGATGTTCAGGCGACAGAACCATGTATGTCGCGCCGAAAAGGGTATCGGGACGTGTTGTATAAATTTCCAGCGAACCTTGGTTTGAATCATCTGAATGTCCGTCAATTTTGAAGATTACATTTGCGCCTTCGCTGCGGCCGATCCAGTTGCGCTGCATGAGTTTTACAGGCTCCGGCCAGTCGAGACTTTCAAGGTCTGCAAGCAGGCGTTCCGCGTAAGCTGTTATTTTAAGTATCCACTGACGTATTCGTTTACGGGTAGTCTTTTCGCCGCAGCGTTCGCAAAGACCGTCTTTTACTTCTTCGTTGGCAAGCCCTGTCTTGCAGGAAGGGCACCAGTTAATCGGGCTTTCCGCTTCATAAGCCAGCCCCTTCTCGAAAAGTTTAAGAAAAATCCACTGTGTCCAGCGGTAATAATCTACCGCAGAGGTATCGACCTCGCGATCCCAATCATAGGAAAAACCAAGCGTTTTTATTTGAGAGCGGAACCTGTCAATATTTGCCGCCGTAGTCACAGCAGGATGAGTGCCGGTTTGGATTGCGTAATTTTCGGCAGGCAAACCGTAAGCGTCAAAACCCATTGGGTGCAGTACATTATAACCATTCAGGCGAAGGAAGCGGCAGTAAATATCGGTGGCGGTATAGCCTTCCGGGTGTCCGACATGAAGACCCTGCCCTGAAGGATAGGGAAACATATCAAGAACATAGCGGCGCTTGTCTTTGGGAACCGATGAATCTTCCGAAGCTTTAAAAGTTTTGTTCTTTGCCCAATATTCCTGCCATTTGGGCTCTATTGTTTCAAAAGGATACTTTGCCATAATAGCGGAATTATAGAGGATTTAATGAAAAAAGAAAACAACCGGACAAAAATTAAAGGCGACCTTGACCTTACATGAATTCCATGTGAAGATAATTATATGAATTACTTTTTTGCACAAGCAATAAGCGAGATATGTGAACATTCGCTTGTCTGTCCGGATCGTCCGCTTCGGTGTTTAATAATTATGAATCCGGTTGCAGGCGGTTTTTATATAAAATCCAAGTGGGAAGCCCATACTAAAACATTGGAAAGATACAAAGAAAAAGCGCGTGAAAATCCAAAAAGACAGCTATACAAAAATATCATTGTAAGCATAACAGAAGGCAAAGGCTCGGCAAGCGAAATTACAAAAGGGTTTATAGAAAGATCGGTAAAAGACCCGGTTCCCTTCTATTTGATTATCAGCGGCGGCGGCGACGGAACTCACAGGGAAGTGATGAACTCTCTTTACAACGCGCCTGTCAATATCTTAAGAACGATGGCAGTGCTAAGGCTTCCAATGGGGACGGGAAATGACGGCGCCGACCGTAACCAGTTATCCGACGCGCTTGATTTACTACTTGTGCCAACCCATACCGAATTAACTTCCGCTGTCAAGTTAACACTCAACGAAGGCGGACCGGCGCATTGGAAAGGTCTTTTCCTCGCCCACAATATTTGCTCCGTCGGGCTTGATGCTTATGTAACACACATGACAAATACAATGAAAGGAAAAGTCGCGGGTGATACATACAAGTTCTGGGTAGACATGGCGACCCTTTCCTATCATCAAAAGTACAAGGTAGATTATTTCGATGTAAAAGGGTTGGATAAGAACAAAAAGGAAACGATCTCTTTCAGAGAAAAACTTCTTTTGCTGGCAATGGGTGTTTCCGGCGGCAGAACTTATGGCTCTCAGCAGCACATCTTCCCGGACAGCCGAAATGCCTGCGGTATTAAAAATATGGCGCTATTTGGCAAATTGAAAGTCAAAGGGCAGGTTAAAAAAGGTAAACATATAAAAAACCGTAATGTGATAATTTTTGACGCGCATCGCATTGAATTTACATGCAAGCATGAAATACTGGCGCAGATGGACGGCGAGACAATCCTGCTGCAGCCCGGCGATTTTCCTGCGGTGATGGAACTGACAGAGGCGAAAATTCCGCTGCTAAAGCCGGATCAAAAATAAATAAAAAATAACTATTGACAAACAAGATAATGCGTGACAGAATTTCATGCTTATGTAACTCAAGGGGGAAGTATGGCTGCAACAGGCAAGAAAAAGAAAAAAATACCGCCAATCGATCAGGAATTCCTTGAAAAGATGGAAAATTCTCTTATGACTTTAAAAGCCGAAATTGTTGATAATTTAATATCAAGCAATGAGGACTTTAAAGAAATAATGGACGGGATGGAACCTAAAGATCTTGCCGATATTGCGTCTGATGACACCGACCGCAAAATGATTGAAGCAATCGGCGCGCAAGAGTTAAAGCGGCTTAAATTAATTGAATCTGCCATCACACGAATTAAACAGGGCAAATACGGTCACTGTATAAAATGCGGAAAGAGGATACCGCAGGATCGCCTAATCGCAATTCCATACGCTCTGATGTGCATCGAGTGCAAGTCGGAAGAAGAAAGGCGTAACCGTTAAAGTAATACAGTCTGTGAAATCTTTTGCGCAGCTGCCCTGTCCAGTAATTTTTCGATAATCGTAATTGCCCACTCGCCTGCCGTTCCGGCTGCCCTGCTCGTTATAATATTACAATCTGTTACTACCGCGGCATCTGACCATTTTGCATCTGATACCTTTTCTTCCATTCCCGGATAACAGGTAAAATTTTTACCTTTAATAATCCCAAGCGGAGAAAGCACAACCGCAGGCGAAGCGCAGATAGCCGCGATTACTTTTCCGTCAGCCGCCATTTCTTTTAATAACGCTCCAGTCTTTGCACAAGCCGCAAGGTTTGACGCGCCGGGCATTCCGCCGGGAATGATCACGGCATCATACATACCTGTTCCTTGCGCGGTAATTTCCGCCAGCGTTTTATCGGCAAGCAGTTTAATGCCTGTCCATCTGCCTGTTACAGTCAGACTGTCAGAAATTGATACGGCAGTAACTTCGATTCCCGCGCGGCGCAGATAATCAACAGGCGTTATCGCTTCCACTTCTTCAAAACCATCTGCCAGTAAAATAATCGCTTTCTTTGCCATAAAAACCTCTCTGATAATAATTAACGTAAATTTGGTTTAAATTAGTAAACCTACTTCCGTAAAATTTTCGCGAACGATTTTAATTTTCCGTTCTTGATGCGTGTTCCAGGGACTTCCAATATCTCTCTTGCGACTTTATTTCCAAGCGCGGCGCATTCAGAAATTGATTTACCGCGTATCCACGCGGAAATAAAAGCCGCGCAGAAAGCGTCTCCGGCGCCGATGGTATTATGCGGAACAACGGTAAATGTCTCTTCGCGGTATACATTGCCGCCTGCAATTACTATGGCCCCGCGGCCGCCAAGTTTAATTACAATGATTGGGTGTATTTCCCCCTCGGTGATAACTTTAAGCGTAGGGCAAACATCGCGCATTATTACAGTTTCTTTTTCCTTTTCCGACGAATTGGGATCGAACTCAAAACTTTTTCTGATCTCGTAATGGAAAGCAAGCGTTTCATCGGCGTTCATAAAAATAAAAAGGGGAAAACTTCGGCTATAAGTTAAAATTTCTTCCGCTTTGCTCCGCGCCTGCATAACCGAAGCGGCATCCAACGCGACCGGAATTCCGCGTTTGCTTGCAAGTCTTAGAATGTGCTGCACTAATGGGCGGCGGTCCAAAATATAACCATCAAGCACAATAACCTCGGCGCTGCCGATAAGCTCTTCGCCGATATGCGATTCATTCAGCTCAAGTGCAGCGCCGGGGCTTGCGGCAAAACGTATATTCCCCTGGGAGTTTGTATCGCTGCCGGTGTTACACGCAAAACACAGCCCTGTTTTTTCGTTAGATTTAATAAGTATGGTGTTTACGCCTGCGCTTGTTATCTCTTCTTCAAAGGCGGCGGCAAGTTCGTCATTCCCTGTGCAGCCGGTAAACGCGGTCTCCATTCCAAGCATGGCGGCAATCTTTGCAACATTCGCCGCTCCGCCGCCGGAACTTTTTACCGCTCTTTCAAAATCAATGCTTGGCTCGCGAAGGAGTTTCTCTGCTTTATCGCGGTCGATATGCTGAACCGGTTCTCTAATGCCGTATTTAGAGATGAGATAGGGACTTATATTTATAAAAACATCAATGATTGGGTTACCGATGCATAAGAGTTCATTTTTGTTCAAGCTTATATATCCTCTTTATAATATATTTACATAAAGTGAATATTATAGGCTAGGGGGTACTAATCTTATCTCGGTTTAGCCAAAATACTTTCAAGCTCAGGTTTCTTTTTAAGTTCGTTAGCCAACCCCTCAGCCCTGCCTTTGTTAATATAATCCTTGCTTTGGAAAGAATATTTAAAATGCGTATGCGTGTCGTAATTGCCTTTCATTAAAGCGAAAGCGTCTTCGGTCATAACAAGCTCTTCGTCGGTTGGAATTACAAAAATCGGAATTTTTGACTCGGGCTTACTGATCATTGTTTCGGCGTTTCTTGTGCAGGAAATTTTATTTTTCTGCGGATCGAAAACCATGCCGATACCTTCAAGACCGTTCAAATATTTTTCCCTCATGAACCACGCAAACTCGCCCACGCCCGCGGTTAAAACAAGCGCGTCTACCCTGCCCAAAACCGCCTGATACGCGCCGATGTATTTTTTAACATGGTGCGCTTCAATATATTGAGCGCGAAGAGCTTGCGCGTCTCCCGCGACCGCGGCGGCTTGAATATCGCGCCTGTCTGTGTGTTTGCCTGTTAAACCCAAAAGACCGGATTTTTTATTAAGAGCGCTTTCTATTTCCGCAGCGTTCATTCCTGTTTTGCGCATAACGTAGAAAGGAAGAGAAGGGTCTAAGTCGCCTGAGCGTGTTCCCATAACAAGACCTTCTAAAGGCGTCATTCCCATTGATGTGTCAAAAGAAAGCCCGTCTTTAACAGCGTTAATAGACGCGCCGTTTCCGACATGGCAAATAATTACATTTGTTTTAAACGGATCCTGTCCTAAAAGAACCGCGGCGCGTTTTGCGGTATAAAGGAAACTTGTTCCGTGGAAACCGTAACGGCGCACCTGGTATTTTTCGTACCATTCTGTGGGAACGGCGTAAAGATAATTTTCAGGCGGCATGGTCTGATGCCACGCAGTATCCATGATCGCGCAGTGCGGAACATTGGGAAGTACTTTTTTCGCGGCTTCTATTCCCATAATGTTAGCAGGATTATGAAGGGGGCTTAAGTCCTGCATTGCAGCAAACGCGCTCATTGCCGTATCATCCACAATTACGGATTTTGTAAACTTGTCACCGCCGTGTACTACGCGGTGTCCAACAGCGGCGATAACTGACATGTCTTTTAAAACGCCGGTTTCTTTGCTTGTAATAGTTTTTATGATGAGCTCTATCGCATCAGTATGCGTCGGGCAATCCTGATTAAAGACAACTTCTTCCCTGCCTTTGGCTTTATGTGTGATAAAAGACCCGCCAATAGTTACTTTTTCTACAATACCCACAGCAAGAACATCTTTGGTTTCCCAATCGTATACCTGATATTTCGCTGATGAAGATCCGCAATTCAATGTTAATATAATCATATTTAACCGCCTTTTAGCAAATTTTCCTTATACTCATAATATCACACAAAAAGAAAATCCGAAAGAGTAAATATTATTTTTTTCAACCCATTGAAGAACTCAATTTTTCATAGTATTCTTATAAAATAACAAGGAGCCTACTCATGTCAAAACTTACCCAGGATGAAAATAACAAAAAAAATCAAAGATCCTCCATAAGACGAAAAGTTCTTCTATTCTCATTAATTTTATTTGGATTAATTATTGTAGCAGGAAGCATTGTCTTCATGCTTGCCATGGGGCAAACCATGCGAAACAACGCAGGACATGAACTCGTTAAGGCCATCGAAATCGAAAAGATCAAACTTGAAGCATCAGTAAACGGTGAAATTGCGCTTGCTCTTAAAATGGCGTCTTCCCCGCTGATAATACGTCATTTTATCAACCCGTCAGACCCCTCTTTAAAAAGAATTGCTTTTGATGAAATTGAAAGTTACAGACTTGCCTTTGAAAGCAAAACTGTTTTCTGGGCAAGCGATATCGATAAAGAATTTTATTTTGACGAGAATAATCATTATACAATTGACACTGAAAACCCTGACAATTACTGGTATAAAATGACTCTCTACGAAACAGAAAAATATAATTTTAATATCAACTACAATCCTGAAATACAAAAAATCATGCTTTGGATTAACGCAACAGTTTTTGATACATCAAGACCTTCGAGTCTGGGAAGAGGCAAGGGATTGCCTATCGGACTTGTAGGAACAGGAATCGACTTAACCAGTTTTATTAATACAATATACAAAGGTTATAAAGGCAGCGCCGATCTTTATCTTTTTAACGCCGAAGGCGAAATTACAGGCGCGAACGACTCATCTCTTGTTACCGATAAGGTGGGTATCAGAAAACATCTTGAAGGGATTGGAGAAGAAGTTATTAACCATATTCCCACGGTTAAAACAAACGGCTTCCAGTCATTTGATATACCCGGCGGCGCAGTGGCAATCGGCGAAGTGCCGGCTCTCGGCTGGTTTATTACCGCGATTCAATCGGTTGGCATAGCGGCAATCCTTGGCACCAATATGACATTCCTTTTCCTTGCAATGGTTGCCGTAATGGCGTGTATTTTTATAGTCTTTTATATCTACATTTTACAGATGATTACGCCGTTGAACGATATGGTTAAAGCGCTTGATCATATTTCAGTTGACTGGGATTTAACGCAGCGGCTTCATCTTCACAGTCACTTAAAAGACGAGATCGGCACACTGGGAGATTATTTTAACCTTACATTTGAAAAGATGAGGGAACTGCTTGTCAGCATAAAAGGAAAAACCGTTTCTCTTAATGATACAGGTGAAGAATTAACAAAATATATGGTCACAACAAACCAGGACATAACAGATATTAATACAAACATTCAGGAAATGAGAGGCCGGGTGCTGACTCAGTCAGACAAAGTAACCTCTACCTCTGCGTCGATGGAAAAAATTATTAAGGGTATCGATAACCTTGATGAAAATATCGCGACTCAGGCTGCGAGCGTTTCAGAATCATCATCGGCGATTGAGGAAATGATCGCGAATATTCAATCGGTAACGCAGACTTTAGTTAAAAATACAGCGAATATAAATACGCTTGCGCAAACATCAGGGGCAGGCCGTGAAGATCTGCGGAAAGTAGCGGCAGACATAAAAGAAATCGCGAATGAATCGGAAGGGCTTTTGCAGATTAACTCTGTTATGCAGACTATCGCGAGCCAAACCAATCTTCTTGCAATGAACGCGGCGATTGAAGCGGCGCACGCAGGCGAATCCGGCAGAGGTTTCGCCGTAGTATCAGATGAAATCCGTAAACTTGCCGAAAATTCAGGCAAACAATCAAAAACAATCAGCACCGTTCTTAAAAAAATCAAAGAAATGATTGACGCGATTACAAAATCCGCCGCTGTATTACAGGAAAGATTTGAAGCCATTGATAGAGAAGTGCAGACTGTATCAAACCAGGAAAGCCAGATTCGCAACGCAATGGAAGAACAAGGCGAAGGCAGCCGGCAGATATTATCCGCTGTAACGCAGCTTAATACCGTAACAGGTCAGGTACGAAGCGCGTCATCCGAAATGACGGCTGAAAGCAGAGAGGTTTTAAAACAGAGCACTTCGCTTAAGCAGATAACGGCGGACGTTGCCGGCGATATGGACAATATGACCAAGAACGCGGACGGAATTTCAAACGCGTTTAAAAGAGTTCAGGAGATTACCGGGGAAAACGGGGAAAATATTGTCGCGCTGAGCAAGGATATTTCCAAGTTTAAAGTTGATTAAACATTTCTATTTGAATTTTGTAATGATCTCAATAGGTGATACAAACCGCTTGAAAAATATCTTGTAAAAAACGCCATTATATGATAGGATTGTACCATTGGCGGAAAAAACAAGTAAAATCGTTAAACATAGCCAAAATACATGAAGTATATAAAGGGTTTTTCCCTATTATATAAATAAACCAGAAGGAAGGGCTGTTATGAAAGAGAAAGAAAGAGTAAGAGAAATGAATGAAATAATTGAAATGGAAAGAGCCGAAGAAGCCAAACGCGAAGGGATGATAAATGAAATTGAGGATTCTTTCAAAAAGGAAGAAGCAGACTATAATGCTAAGATAAACAAAGCTGAAAGCGAAATATTAGAAGAACAGGACAGAGTCGGAGTTTTTGGTAAATCAGGTTCGAATAGTTAAAATACTGATTTATCGCAAATATACCCAGTCATACCCTCACTCAGAAGAGATATGATCAAAGCAGGAAAGAGCGTCACTTTTTCTTAATTCCAATAAAATATGTTTCCACAGATTCACCGCGGCATGCTTCAGGTTTGAAGCTTTTGGCGGTTGAAAATATTGTTTTCATCTGTTTCAAAAGCCCGTCAATGCCGCTGCCCTGAAAAACCTTAATCGCAAGATTGCCGCCGGGAGCAAGTGTACTTTGAGCGTAGGCAATTACAGTTTCGGCAAGTTCAAGAGAACGGGCGGAATCTACCATGTGATTGCCCGTGGTGCTTGGAGCGGCATCGCTGATAATCACAGAATAAGGTCCCTTTGCCAAAAGCGTTTCGCGGTTTTCGTCCGCTGTGATGTCACCCTGAACAAAGAAAAAATTATCGCCGTCAAAAAGACCGTTGTCGAACTCGCGGGAAAGGGGAGAAAGATCGGCGGCGGAAAGGAAAGCGTTTTTATAATTTCTAAGCACGTAAAGACTCCAGCTTCCCGGAGCGGCGCCAAGGTCAAGTATACGAAGCTTTGCGGCAGCCGGTTTTTCAACCGCCGGTTTAAAAAGATTAAACTTTTTGACAATTTCCATCAACTTGTAAACAGAACGCGCCGGGTATCCTTCCTTGCGCGCTTTCTGCTGCCAGTAATCTGGTTTCTTGTAATCTGTCATTTATTTGATTATAATAACTTATGGATCAAGAGTATACACAAAGAATATCAAAAATCGATGCCGAGTTGAAATGCTGGCTTTCTGAAACAGCGGATTCAAACTGGGCGGAAAAAGTTTTCCCCGGCTTTGGAGGAAAAACAAGCGAAAGGTCAAGGAAGGCGCTGACAGAACCGCTTTGTGACATGCTTTCGCGCGGCGGAAAACGCTGGCGTCCTTTGTTAATGACGCTTGTCTGCGAAACTTTCGGCGGCGGTGATTCCGCCCTCCCTCTAACACCTCTGGTTGAATTTTCACATAACGCAAGCCTGATTCACGATGATATCGAGGATGACTCCGATGAACGCAGGGGAAAACCCGCGATTCATAAAGCATTCGGCGTTGATACCGCGATAAACTCAGGTTCCTTCTTCTATTTTTTATCATCGTGCTGTCTGGAATCCAGTAATATAGCAAACAAGGAATACATTTATAAAATCTGGATGGACTGTATACGCGCTCTTCATCTTGGGCAGGCAATGGATATCAGCTGGCACCGCGACATTTCGATTATTCCCGGTATAGATGAATACTATTTAATGACATCAATGAAAACAGGAAGTCTCGCCCGCCTTGCCGCGGAACTTGGAGCACATATCGCAGGCGCTCCGCAGGAATCTGTGACACTGCTCGGCGAAGCGGCGCAAAAACTGGGGATTGGTTTTCAAATTCTGGATGATCTAAAAAATCTTACAACCGGTATTCCCGGAAAAAAACGCGGCGACGACATTGTAGAAGGAAAGAAAGGGCTTCCGATCCTTTTATATCTGGAAAAATATCCTGAAAAAAAAGAGAAAGTTTTTTATTCATTCCATATAGCAAAACGAGAAGGTACAAGAGCCCCGGAAGTGGGTGATCTTCTGGACGCTCTCGGCGAGTCCGGTGTTTTCCCGGAGACAGAAGCGAAATGTCAGGCATTTTTAAAAGAAGCAATGGACATCTTTGGTTCCCATGAATATCCCGGCTGTTCAATAAACGAAAACAGCCGCGCGCTGCTTAACGGTTTTTTAAAATTGATAAGTTAGGAAGGCAGATTGAAAGGGATGCACATCGGCGAAATATGGTCGATTCTCAAGACAAGCCACGGGAACGCTGTATTGCTTAAACCAAAGGATATGGAAGTTGCTATACCGATTTTCATAGGCACTCTGGAGATGCAGTCAATTCTGATCGGCAAAGAGGGAATGGCGCTTTCCCGCCCTCATACTCATGACCTTTTTTTAAACATGCTTTCCCATGTGAATCTTTCAATCAAAAAGATCGAAGTTTACGAGTTAAAAGACGATGTTTTTCATGCCCGCCTTGTTATAACAGGCGGTGTATATACTAAAGAAAAACCTTTAATCATGGACAGCAGACCGTCTGACGCTTTTGCCATCGCTGCCCGTAAAAAATGCCCCATTTACGTAGCGGATTCCATTATAGAACAAACCGGCGTACCCTTAACTTTCTTTATAAATGACATTGAAGAAGATTCCGATAATAAATACAGGCATTTAAAAGAACAACTGGAACAGGCTGTTGCCGAAGAGGAGTACGAACAAGCAGCGGAAATCCGCGATTTGCTGAGGATTTTGGAGTCTGAAGCGGAAGCCGACCTGTAACAAGTTGCCGATAATATTGCCTAACGGAGTTAAATTCGCTAAAATAGACGTATGGGATCACTTTTTAAAATCAGATTAACAGATGTTACTGTCTTCAGGCTGGCTGCGGCTCTTTGCTTTGTGATTATTGTTAATCCGTCGCAATACTTTCCTCAGAGAACCCATCGCGCCGTAGAACATGGTATTGGAGGCGGATACCTTTCATCCTCCGAGGAAGTTGTTTTAGAGGAAGATCCCGAACTTATCGAAATTTCCATGGAATCCGCGATATTGGAAATGGAGACTACAGAGCCGTTTGTAAAACCAAATATTCTTCTATATAAATCCTACATTGTTAAAAGCGGTGAAAACATCAGCAGTCTTGCAATCGACTTTGGCTTAAATCAGGATTCGATAATATCTACCAATAAGGTATCAAATACAAGGCTTCTCCAAATAGGTAAAGTGCTGAAAATCCCCAATCAAGATGGAATTCTGCATACTGTAAAAAGCGGCGACACGTTAAGCGCAATCTCGGAAAGATACAAAGCGGACAGCGAAGCTATCATAGTCGCGAACGAATTGTTTTCGGATAAAATAGTTCCGGGAACTGATCTCTTTATCCCCGGAGCAAAACTCGACTGGACAAGATTGCAGGAGATAAACGGCGATTTATTCATCTGGCCGGTAAACGGCGCAATTACTTCATTCTATGGATGGAGGAGAGACCCATTCAACAGAAACCGCCGCCATTTCCACTCAGGCATTGATATCAGGGGAAGCACAGGCACTCCTGTCAGGGCAGCAATGGCTGGCCGTATCAGCGCTGTTGGATACGATAACATTTTTGGAAATTATATAATCATAAACCATCATTCAGGCTACCGCACCCTTTACGGACACCTGAGCGTAATCCGCGCAAGAACAGGCGCCTACGTTTCTCAGGGAGAACGTATCGGCGATGTAGGAAACACAGGGCAAAGCACCGGAGCGCATCTGCATTTTACGGTTTATAAAAACGGAGCTACAGTTAACCCGCGGGCGTTAATGCGCTAAGACTTAGAGAATAATCACAGAATACAAAGATTCACGAGAGTACGAATACAATTTTTATTTTGAATCATCTTCCAAAGACGAGAACATCGAAGAGAATGGAGAAACTATATCTACATCTTCGATAAGAACCTGCACATCGGCTTCGACCACTTCGCTTGCAAGCGCAAGAAGCCCTTTGCCGTGCCTGTTCTTTTTAGTAGCTGCCAAGAGCAAGCCATGCGGCGATGATGATTTGCGGTTTGCAATTCTGTTTGCCTGCCAAAGAAGGCCTCTTTGCAAGGCGGCGGATTTACGGTTCGCAAATTTGCTTGCAATCCATAAAAGCCCCCTCGGTTCGGGTTTAGCAGGTTCCATCGCTTCGCGAAGTGCAGTGTCAATTATATTTATTTCTTCAGGTTCTTCTATTAACTCATCTAATTCGCCGACTTCTTCAGCTTCTTCGATCTCGTCCAGTTCTTCTGCTTCTTCGAATTCAGCAAGTTCTTCCGCTTCTTCAATTTCTTCGACATCCCCGGCTTCTTCAGCTTCTTCGATTTCTTCAAGCGATTCAACTTCTTCCAGCAGCTCTTCGGCATCTTCGCTGTCCCGGACAGCCGCCATTCTCGCCGACGGCTGAACAACTGACAGAATTCCGCTGTCAACTTTAAGGATTGCAAGCAGTTCATCCCATGACTTATCGATGATACCGTTGACATGATCGTCAAGACGTTTTTTTAATTTAATACCGCGCTTTAACTGCGTGCGGATTTCATCGCGGCGCTGTTCAAGTTCCAGTATCCATTTTAGCCTTTCCTGACCTGATTTATTTACATATAACTGCTCAAAAAGATTATCCCTTAAACGCCTGACGCGGTTTCTGACAACTGTTACAGGATTGGGTTTAATATTTAACAGGAAGAACAGCGCTAAAAAGAAGGTAAGGAACGCGGAAACAAACAAAATGAGTTTCATGGGTTCGGAAATAGCGAATAAATAACTGTTTACAAGCCGCCCGAAAAATATTCCCTGATCCGTCTTGCCGGAAATAAGAGAGAACGCAATCCCAGAATCTTCGGCATCAAGCGTCACATAACCCTGCGCGTCTTCGCTCCAGATTTCAGAAACTCTGCGCAAAATTACAGCCCTCGATGTTTCCGGGCATCCCAAAAGAATTCCCGCAGGCTCCCCTATTACAGAAATATTATCGCTGACTTTCAAACGTCCTTCCACAATCAGCCTTTGCGCGAGCGCATTAACCGATATTGAAAAAAGCGCGGTGCCGCGGTAAACATCCATGGAGTCGTGAAAAGGAAATGAAAAAATAATTCTGTCGCCGCGTTCGTCCATGACAAATTTCGGTTCGCCGCCGTCAGGTACGCTTACAGTTTCATAAGGTAATGACTGCTGATCTTCGCTGTAATTGCGATACGCGGTTGAAGTTTGGCTCTGGCTCATAATGTCGCGCGCGGAAGTAGAATAATGAAGCCTTATCCCATTATTATCAACAAATTGAACTGATTGAAGCCCACCGGTTGATTCCATCAATATGCCGAATATTCTGGACCGTTCATAAATATCGTCAGCGCTTTGATTGTAAAGAAAACTGCTGCGAATCGCGGGCTCGGTTAATGTTGATTCAAATTTTAAATACAGATCGTTTATATGATTTTCCGCTGTTTTTGCGTCTGCGGAATTTTCTTTAACATAAGAGTTTACAACCGATGGATTGTAAAAGCGGGTTTGAACAAAGTCTAACACCTCGATATCTGTCAGATAAAAAAATCCGGCGAAAAGGAGAATTGTTACAGCTAATGCCGCCAGCGGTTTTATAAATGTTGACAATTCGTTACCCGTTTAAAATTATTTGCCGGAAGCAGGAGGAGCTGCAGGAGCTGCAGGAGCGCCGCCCGGAACAACAACAGCAGCATCGACATTGATCCCAAGGCGTTTCATCTGTTCCGCTTCTTCTTTCTGAGCATTGTAATCGTACCTGAGCTGATTAGCTTTTACATAGGTGTTCTTTAACGCTGACAATTCCGGTTTAATACCTTTGATCTTGCCTCTGTCTTCCTGCACAACATTTGCCTTGAAAAAATCATCCAGCGCGCCAAGAACTCTGTGGTAATTGGTTACCTCCCGGATATTTTTTTCTAAGTAACCTATAATCTGGTCTTCTGTCATGGCAGTAAGTTTATTATACGCCGGACCGCGGTTGAAGCTCATTAAAATTTTATTTTTCTTATCGATTTCATCCATGAGCGAATGAAAGTTTACCTTTTCTTTTACGGGGATTCCTTTGGTTGGATCAAGGCTCTCCACCGCATAAATAACTTCCGGCGGCTCAGCGTTGGTGATCTGCCTGATAAGTTCCTTGATGGATTCTAAAAACCCTTTCTTGTGGCTATCCATTACTGCCTGATTTTCCAATAATTTGGACTGGATTTCTGTTAAAGAACTCGAAGCGCCGCCTATAACAACTATGCCGTCCAGAAGTATCTGCTTGTAGTTTACTTCCTGTTTTACAACTTTTTTTGTAGTATCAGAAACTTTTAAAGAATTTAAAATTGTGTCTCTAAGATCAACTCCGCTTGGAGAATAATCTTCTCTGATTATTTCTTCTATCAGCTCTTTGTAAAAAGGCGAACCCGGCATTGAAGCATTTACTTTTTTCTTAATATTTTCAAGCGTCGCCTCGCCTGCTGTCATATCCTTTGTGGCATTTTGCCGGACATTAAGTTTGTATATTTCTCTGTAAAAAATATTAAGATCTTTTAAAATCCCCATGCTTGAAGCGGTTGTCTTTGACAACTTGGACATACTCTCGCCGATTATGCTGAGAGTGAGCTGATCAACACCGACTTTGCAATTAATGGTCATTTCAGCGACAAATTTAGTCATAAAGGATTGGGAATCAGGAACCAAACTGCACCAGTCAATGTACCGGACAATACCGACTATCCGTTTTATACGATCGAGATTGAGAAAGTCCACGCCCAGCTGGTAAAAATTAACCAAAAAGTCGAGTTGGCTGTCATAATTTGATAACCGGATTGAGAGCTGCTCTATTTTTTTTGCTTCCTGAAAAATGCTGCTGTCAGGCACTGTCAGTTCAGTGATTTTTGTATCTTGTTTATACGGGTCTTCGTCTATTAATTTTTTCTTTAAATATATGTTGTACAGAGAAGCGAAAGAGACTTGATACATCCTAAGTTCATCTTTGAGTCTTGCCAGCTCTGTTTTTTCCAGCCAGTCTTTTCTGGCATCAAGTACCTGCTGAAGCGTCTCTATATAGGCGGTTATATTTGAGTCTGCCATTTGTCTTAATTATCGTCAATTTTTATTGAAAACTCAAGATGTCAGTCACCTACGCTATATATGGTGTGTTTAAATTTGGAAACCACGCTATTAGTAGCGTAGGTAACAATCACCAAAATTTTTTCATTATCGAGCAAGCTTTTTGCAGAGTCTGCGCCATATATATACATGAAAACATTATATTTCAAACTAACAATTCTCTTTATCGTGTCTGTGCAATTAATTTCCTGCGCCGACAGGTTTCCGTCCAGTTACAAGCTGGAGTTTCCAGAAACACCGGAGCCATGGGTCTCACTGCTTGGTGAACCTCACTGGCGGTTAGAATGGCTGAATGCGGACGGTGAAAAACAGGTAAAAATTTGTCCGCCGCGCGATTCTCAAAATAAAATCGAACTGGAACTGCCGGTAACATGGACAAACCCTGTTACCGCCTGGCCTTATTGGCCGGAACACAATCTGTTCCAAGGACAATTTAAACCAGCCGGAGCTTTGTTTCCCTTCGATGTAAACGGCGATTATTTAAACCTTAGCTGGGAAGCAGGGCATGATACAGTTTTTTATTGGGAACTGGCGCTTGCTAACGAGAAAGATTACTCCAAGGTACCAGCCAATTTCGACTGGGTCAGATTCCGCGAACTCTTTACCGCTAAAACATTAAGCGAAGCAGTCTGCGAAGATCCATGGCTGCCGGATTGGCGTTATATTGCGGAAAAAACCATAACATCCGGCTTTGACAGGCGCCGAATTACCGCAGAAGCGGCAGTTCCCGTATCAATCCCGGTCTTTGAAGGTCCATGGTACGGAACCTCACCCTTTGCAAAACCTGTATTAGCCGAAAAAGGTGAAATACCGGTCTTTCCGGTACGTTCAGACGTAAATGTATGGATCTCCGGCAGTGGAATTCTGCGCATCAGCGGGAAAACATGGATATTTACGGAAACAAAAAAATAGGAAAAAAAGATATGGCAAAAATCGCAGATAAATTAGATAATATAAATGGAACGCTGGAAAAGATGCTGGCGGTGATGAATAAACCAGAGAGTTTATTCAATAGAGTTCTTACCGTTGGCGGCATGATAGCCAGCATTCTTGGTATAGTAGTTGTAATTGATATGGTAGCTAAATGGTTTAAGGAGGGTTTATGATTTATTACATTTTGGAACTTTTTAAAGGTTTAATGCTGCTTACCCTTGGTATAACAATGTTAGTTATGGCGCATAAAATGAGAAAAGAATCAAAGAATAGCAAATAAAGGTTTATGGTTCGAATGAATAAATAATGAATCGGTTGTTTATATTTCTAGTATTATTCCTCCTCACAATTATGCTGAGTGCGCAAAACCAGCCGATATACGCAGGTCTCAGCAGCGATGAGCAGCTTTCCTTTGTCGGGATGATGATGGCAGATCTTCTGGAAAAATACGGATCTCCGAGATCGGTTGTCGCGGACAGAGGCAGCGAAATCTGGCAGGACGATGTTGTCTTTCAATACAACGGAGCGGATTTTTATATTTACAGGGACAGGATTTGGCAGGTCAGGCTTTCCTCAACTCACGGCATTTCGGACGGAGACAGAAAAGCGGTTGTTTTGCTGACATTGAGCAGCGCGGAAGACAAAGGCGATTACGCGCTATTTGCGATTAACAGCAAAGACTGGCCCTTAATGATGAGAATAAATTTTAACAGTGCCGGACAGGTTGCAGCGATATATATCTATCGTCCGGATTTTTAATTGAATTTTTATTAGGGAGAAATTATGGCTAAACTTTGTTTGTGTCTTACCGGAAAAACCATGAAAAAGGATCTGGAAATTTTAAATAAATACCGCAAAATTATTGATATTGCGGAATTACGCGTTGACTGCCTTGATGCCGATGAACGATTATACATACGCCGTTTTCCGGAACTTGCTGGTATTCCTGTAATTCTTACGATCAGGCGCGATGTTGACGGCGGGCATTATACAGGCGGCGAAGGCGCAAGGGTAAAAATTCTAGCCAACGGTCTTGCGTACGCAAATGAAGACTCAAGGCTTAACTTTGCTTACATCGATATCGAAGACGATTTTGACGTGCCGAGCATCGAAGAAGCGGCGCGCACATTTGGAACAAGAATTATCCGTTCTTTTCATAATATAAACGATGTTATTGACAATATCCCGGAAAAAATGAAATCGATGAGACGCGCGGGAGATGAAATTGTTAAGGTCGCGCTCACAGTAAAATCCACGCAGGATGTTTTAAAAATATACGAAGCGTCAAAAATATTCGCGGGAAAAGATAAAATTTTAATCGGCATGGGGCATTACGGAGTCTATTCAAGAATTCTGGCGGAAAGGTTTGGCTCATTTCTCACATACTGCTCTCCGTTATCTGAAAACGTAACAACCGGCGCTCCCGGACAAATTGATATCTTAGAACTGGCGGAGATGTACCGTTTCCGTAAGCTAACAAAAAAAACAAAGATTTACGGCGTTGTCGGTAATCCGCTGAAAAAAAGCGTAAGCCCGTGGTTTTTTAACAATATTTTTAATCTGGAAAACGCGGACTCGGTGTATGTTCCGTTTCCGTCTAGTTCTGTTGACGATCTGATGGAACTTGCGAAAGAACTTGATGTCCAGGGGCTTTCAATTACTGTTCCTTACAAAGAAGCAGTCCTTCCTCATTTGTCAAAACTTTCCGCTGTTGTGCAGTCTGTCGGCGCGTGCAATACCGTATACCGCAGCGGAGACGAATGGCACGGCGACAACACTGACTGCGGAGGTTTTGCTGCATCGCTTTTGCAATTTGTCGGAAAAAAGAATTTAAAATACTTGAAAATTTCCATCATTGGAGCGGGCGGCGTTGCGCGCGCGGCTGCCGCCGAAGTTTCCAAGCTTGGCGGCAAAGCCTTGATATTAAACCGCACTGTTCACAAAGCAAAAAATATCGCGTCCAAGTACAATTTCAAATGGGGAGGATTGGATAATCATGGGATCGAAGATATGTATAAATACAATGATATTATTATTCAGACCAGTTCTGTCGGCATGGATGGACATGACATATCGGACCCTATTGAATCTTACACTTTTACAGGAAAAGAAGCGGTCATGGACTTGATATACACTCCGCCTGTTACGCCATTATTAAAGCGCGCGATGGCTGCAGGATGCAAAACAATAAACGGATACGATATGGTTATACGCCAGGCTTGTATGCAGTATGCCAAATTTTTTGAAAAGGAACTGCCGGAAAAACATCTGCTGCAGATAAATAAATTAGGAGCGGAAACATGGAACAAAATACAATAAATTTAATGAAAGCCGCGGCGGGAAAAGCCGCGGTAGACGTAATGGTAAAAAGCGGCATGAAACTAGGGCTTGGCACAGGCTCTACCGCCGTTCACGCAGTCCGCAGAGTCGGAGAGCTTCTTGCTCATGGTGTGTTACGCGACATTTGCGCTTTCGCGACAAGTTTTCAGACAGAGATAGAGTGCGAAAAACTTAAAATTCCCTTTTTTACCTTAAACTCACAGCAGCTTTCTGAAGGTCTTGATTTAACCATCGACGGCGCGGACGAAGTTGATCCGCAGAATTACTTAATAAAAGGCGGCGGCGGCGCTCATCTAATCGAAAAAATCGCAGCTTACGCCTCAAAAGAATTTGCAATAATTATTGATGAATCGAAGGTGACGGAATCTCTTGGCTACGGTTTTCCGGTTCCTGTTGAAGTTGTCCCGGAAGCGAGAGTCCAAGTAACAAAAGCGCTTGACAAACTTGGCGCAGATGTTACCCTTAGAGAGGCGCTGCGAAAAGCAGGTCCTGTTATTACCGAGCATGGCAATCTAATTCTGGATATCCGCTTTAGATCTAACGGTTTACAATGCAAGCCTATCGACCCTTCGCTAATGGAAACAGAATTAAATCAAATCCCCGGCGTTGTGGAAAACGGGTTTTTCACCCGAAAGCCGCCGGTAGTATTTATCGCGCGTTCCGACGGAACGATTGAAACAAGAGGAAAAAAATGAGAGAAGATGTAAAAGAAATATCAGCCCGTGTACGGGTTCTCAGAGAAATTGCGGAAATATCTGGCGAAGCTCTCGCAAAAGAGTTAGGCTTTGATCCAGCCGAGTATGCTGCGTGGGAAAAATGCGAAAAGGAATTTCCTGTAGGTGTGCTTGTGGAAATCGCGGCGCATTTTAAAGTTGACTTGTCAGAATTGATAAGCGGCGCAGCGTCAAAATTAAAAACATACTGCGTTACACGCGCAGGACAAGCTCCCGAAGTGAGCCGCCGCCCGATGTACGGCTACTGGAATCTTGCCTACAATTTTCATAATAAAAGAGCCGAACCGTTTATTGTTGAAGCATTAGCGGAAACGGAAAGTAAACCTATAAGTTTAAACACTCACCCGGGACAGGAATTAAACTATGTATTGGAGGGGCGGCTGCTGATATCGATCAGCGGCCACGATATTGAGCTGAATCAAGGCGACTGCGTTTATTACAATTCCACCGAGCCTCATGGTATGAAGGCTTTAGGCGGAAAAGCAGCCCGCTTTCTAGCCATAGTTTTCTAGC
>Ga0209755_10000891_pt1 | contig 51020 bp, 46 predicted proteins | sample TergutCo191P1_FD_187301 | JGI IMG/M metagenome (GOLD analysis project Ga0209755, IMG submission 187301) | Cornitermes sp. P1 segment gut microbial communities from Petit-Saut dam, French Guiana - Co191P1 (SPAdes) (version 2) | ecosystem: Host-associated > Arthropoda: Insects > Digestive system...
TAATGGATATAAAGTGGATTGTGTTTTATCTATACTTGATCGGAGATATGATCCGATAGATAAAATCTTTCCAGAAAGTAAATTCTGGGATATGTATGATCCTGGAGATGCGCTTACATTATTTTTATATCTTGACGGTGACTATTTAAATATTTATGCAGACGGAAATGAAATCTTGCTTGGGACTTTTGTAAAAGTAAAACGTGAATTTATAAAACAATACCAAAGTCTTATAAAAACAAACACTTGCGATTTAACAAATGTAATCTGGCCTAGCCGAAAAGATGGCAGCAGGCATTTTACACCGCCTATTGAAGAAACGGCAGATAACATTGCCGACCATGAAAATGTTATGGTGCAAGACAATGGCGATAATAAATCTTTACCCTTACCTTTATTGCTTGCGATTATCGGCGGCGTTTTACTGGTCGTTTCTGGCATTGTAAGAGTGTCGTTATTACTGCGGAGGTGGCAGTGAGGAAGAAGAAATAGGGTTGGCGGAGAAATAAATAAGTGAATTTAATTGTAAAAATGAAGTTTCTGCCCGTATTTGATAAAAGATGACCTTAACGTAATATCTTGAAAAATACATATATTCGTGGTATAAAATATATATGATAAACAAGGAAATTTTAAATATAAAGGACAACATTCTTTCCACGGTTGGCGATGGCTGTGAAAAGATTTTTTTATTTGGTTCTTACGCTTATGGAACACCTAATAAAAACTCAGATTATGATTTTTATGTGGTTTTAAAAGATGAAATGGAAAATCCTCTTCTTGTAATGCAAAAAATATATGAGTATATGTGCGATACCAACTATATTCCTGTTGATGTTCTGGCAAATCATAAATCAAATTTTGAAAAACGCAGTATTCAACCTACATTAGAAAGAACAATAGCCAATAAGGGAGTGCTTTTGTATGAACGAAAATAACGATTTGAGTTATAGCTTGGCAAATGAATGGCTGCGATATGCGTGTAATGATCTGATTGTTGCTAAACATTCTTTTGAAGACTTAAATCCAAAACAAACAGAAATTGCAAGCTACCATTGTCAACAAAGCGCAGAGAAAGCTCTAAAAGCATTTTTGTTGTTCAAAGACATTGAACCGCCGAAAATACATGATCTCAAAGTTTTATGCAAAATGTGTCAGGATAATGATGTTTCTTTTTCAGATATTGTAATACAATGCTCGCATTTAAATCCTTATGGCATAGCTGTTCGATATCCAAATGAACTTTCTCCTAATGAAGAAATGGTAAAAGTTGCACTCCATGAAGCACAGAAAGTATACGATTTTTGTTTGAATAAAATAAAAAAATGATATTGTATATTCAACAGTAAAACAATTCTTGGAGAATAAATTATGGAGACAGAATATAGTATTAATGATTTTAATATTTTAATAGGAAAAATGAAATACTATAAATCAAGAATTTCATACTCAGGAAATTCTATCTACATAGAATTTTATACAGAAAATGATAAAAGACTAAATTTTTTGTAATTGAGCATCCATGGAGAATAATGCTTAATAATAAAATGATAACAAATTCATATGAACCGCCTTTTCATAAATATTATTCTAAGAATGAGGAAGAACAAGAGAAAAAAGATTTTTTTGAATGGTGTGATAAAACGAAGTTTATGAAATATGAAAAAATAAAAAATATTAATGTTTTATATAAATATGATTTATTAATAGAATGGAAAAATGGTGCTATATTAAATAATTTTATTGAAGAAAACGAATTCCCAAATTACTATTTCTATGATGATGTAAATAATAAAGTGTATGATATTTATTTTAATAAAATATTACAGTGGAATTCTACACCAAAAAATGAATAAATTAGTATACAGACGTGCACATAACGAAGTAGCTAATAAAAATCAATAACAGTAAACAATTAACGCCAAATTGCAATTATAAGAGCTGTTTGTGCGCTCAGGGTTCGAAAACCGCAGCTGCTTAGCATTTTTCTCTATATTGACAGCTATAAAAATATGAATAGAATTCTAAGAGTAGGTGTTTGCGGACAAGGGAGAAAAATTGCCGTTGTTTAGCTCAGTCCAAAAAGGAAAAGTAAACTGCACAAAGATAATAAAAATATTTTAAATTCTCTTCCGGCGTTAATCGGTAATACTTTTCCAATTCCGGCAAAGTTTAAAAACAAACTTCCGCATGATATCAGAGAACTTTCACATTTACTTACAAATAAACGGGGGGAGCGTTCTCTCTCCTATCTTACGCGTCCCAATTTTTTATCCGCCTATTTACATTATTTTCTGCCGTGGAATCTTTATCGTCTCTGCTTCCTTTTACCAACATTGGACATTTCTCTTTCCCGTAATGAAACAATTACAGATTTAGGCTGCGGTCCACTCACTTTCGCGTCGGCGCTCTGGATCTCGCGCCCGGAACTTAGAAAGCTTCCCCTAGAAATAAACTGCATTGACAGAAGCGGTCCTGTTCTGGAAGCAGGCAAGAAATTTTTTAACGCTCTATGCATCAGCGCCGCAGGTAATGAAGAAAGCCCTTGGAAAATCAATTTAATAAAAGAAGATATCGATATAAGAAAGTTAAAAAAAACAACGCATCAAAAAAGAAAACCGGCTGCCCTTGTCTGCGCGGTAAATATGTTTAATGAAATCTACGAAAACATTTCTCATAATAACAGGGAAGGGCTCAGGCTTATGGCAGAAAAAGCCGCGCTTTATATGAACAGCGAAGCTGCCGCGAACGCTTCAATCTTAACAGTTGAACCCGGCGTTCCTCAATCCGGCAAATTTATTTCGCTCTTACGCGATGAGTTTATCAAACTAAAGCGCCTGCCCTCCTCTCCCTGCACGCATACAGGCCCCTGCCCCTTTATCGGGAAAACCGCCGGCGCAATCCGCGGACGAAACTGGATAGACACAAAAAAACGCTGGTGTCACTTCGCCTTTGAGGCTTACGACGCGCCAAGAGAACTTTTAAAGCTCTCCGCCGCGGCAAAATTGCCCAAAGACAGGCTGGTTTTGAGTTATTTGTTAACAGGAATTTTAGGAAAAGAGGTTCACACGGACTTCGAACCAACGGTTCGGAAGAGACATGGAGGAAATGGAAAAAACAATGACAGCACAGACGCGCGAGTTTTGTCGGATCCATTCCAATTACCGGAAAATCGTTACGGAAGATACGGTTGTTCAGACAAAGGACTTATATTAATAATAGGAGAGAAAAATCGAATTGAAGATTTAACAACCCATAGCTTTGTTAAAAATGTTTATAGAAATGATACGGAGACGAAAACACGTGAATATGATAAAAAGAGTGGAGCTCTAATAATTGAAGCAGGAGATTAAAATGGACAAAAACAAGTTGTTTTGCAGCATTCACACACACACATTATTTTGCGACGGCAAGGACGATGTAGAAACCTTATGCCGTACCGCATACGAAAGAAACCTTTACGCTATTGGTTTTAGCGCCCACGCGCCGATAGAAAAACAAATCGGCTGTACAAGCGATTGGAATTTAAAAGATGACAAAGTTAATGAATATATTACGGAAGTACTTGCCGCAAGGAAACGCTGGCAGGGAAAAATTAAAGTTTTCCTTGGGTATGAAGCGGATTATATAAAAGACAGGCGTTCTCCTGCAGACAGCGATATTACTTCGTTAAATCTAGATTATATAATTGGCAGCGTTCATTATCTTTTCCCGGAAAATGGCGCGAAATTTTTTACTGTGGACGGTCCTATAGAACAGTTTGATGCGGGGCTCAGAGATGGTTTTAACGGCGATGCTGCGGCTTTAATGCACAAATATTATGACGCGCAGGCAGAAATGATAGAAAAAGGCGGTTTTGACATACTTGGACACGCAGATTTATTAAAAAAGAATTGTCAAGGAAAAAATTACTGGAAAAAAGAAGAAGAAATAGAACGATACAAAGAAATTTCTAAAAAGGCGGCAAAAGCGGGAATTGTTATAGAGGTTAATACAGGCGGAATTAACAGAAAAAAAACAAATGATGTTTATCCTGAATTAATTTTTTTAAAAATAATTCAAGATAATAATATTCCGGTAATAATTACAGCAGACGCTCATCGCGCTGATCAAATTAACGGAAGTTATGAAATTGCAGTAAACACTTTAAAATTAGCTGATTTTAAGGAGCACTTAATTTTCGACGGCAGAGAAAACGGAAAAGTTGTGTGGAAAAAAGAAAAGTTATAAAAAATTAAAAATAATGCTCGACTTCCTGGATCGATTTTATTATATTTGATTTTAAGGAGTCACTATGCCAAAAACAAATCAAACGCCAGGGTCTATGCTCTTGGAATTTATTGACAAGTACGAAATTAACTGTAACAGACTTTCAAAAGAGATCAAGTGCAGTCAGACCGCATTAAGGCTTATTAGCCTTGACAAAAGCAGGATTACAACGTCTATTGCCGTTCGTCTTGCGAAGTATTTTTCTACAAAACCTGAACTATGGCTTCTTGCACAGATGGAATTTGATCTTGAGAAAGCAGCTAACAACAAAACATTAGCAAAAACACTCAAGAATATCTCCAAACCATCAGGCAAAGTCAACAGGTAACAGAAAACGCGAAATGGGAATGAGAAATAAATTTCTCATTCCCATTTCTTTTTATTTATCTGCTCTTGTCAACGTTATTACGCAAACAATGCTTCGCTATCACACAGCGCGAGCAAAACGGACTGACAGGACGGCAGAGTTTTTGTCCGTAAAGGACTAAAAGATAATTTATTCTTTTCCAGTATTTGACGGGCAAAATTTCACGCAAGATCATTTCTGTTCCTTCCGGGTCTTTACTTGTTAACCAGCCGCACCTGTTAGAAATTCTGTGAACATGAATATCTACGCATAAAGCGTCCATATCAAAGGCCTCGGTTAGCACAAGATTGGCTGTTTTTCTGCCGACTCCGGGTAACGCAAGCAGCTCATCCATTGAGGAAGGAACCTTTCCCTTGTATTGTTCTAGAAGTATTTTAGCGATTTTTTTTAACGATGCCGCTTTATTATGATAAAATCCAACTGGATAAATCAATTTTTCTATCTGACTCTGTTTTAATTTATTTAATTCTTCCGGGTTTTTCGCCTTTTCCAAAAGACGCTGCGAAGCTAAAATGGTCACTTCATCTTTTGTGCGTAAACTCAAAATGGTAGAAGCAAGAACTGCCCATGGATCACGGCGGTAATTTTCCGCTACTGTGGTTACAGACGGATCCTCCGCGCCAAGATTTTCGCGCCATTTTTCCAAAGCTTTAAAAATAGCGTTCCATTCAATATTTATCATTTTTCCAACAGACACTGAGCGAATGCCTCAACAGCTTTACCTTTTCCCGCGGCGTCCAAACCTTCTTTTGTTTTACCTTTTACAAAAATATTTTCAGGCGCGGTTTCCAGAGTTTCAGCTAACGATTTGCGGATTGCTTCACGGAAAGGAAGCGCTTTTGGTTTTTCGCAGATAATAACGCAGTCAATGTTAACTATCTTCCAGCCGGATTTCTTAACGCGTTCGTAGACATCGCGCAAAAGTTTCATGGAGTCAGCGTCTTTCCACGCAGGGTTGGAAGGCGGAAATAATTCGCCTATGTCTCCAAGAGCGCAGGCGCCAAGAAGCGCGTCGCACACAGCGTGAGCGAGCACATCTCCGTCAGAGTGTCCGTCTTCGCCTTTTGGAAAAGGAATTTCAACACCGGCGAGAAGAAAGCGCCGTCCTTTTTTTAGACGGTGAATGTCATATCCAAGACCCGTTCGAATCATTATATTCTCATGGCGACGCCGGGCAGCGGACGGAAGGCTTTAAAAGACATGTATTTAAACGGATGAATATCCAACGCGTTTGCAAACCATCCGTCAAGTTCTCCTGTGTCAATAATATTTAAAGCGGGATTAAAAAATATCGGCAGTACTGTTCCCCTTTCCAGCAAAAGTTTTTCCGCTTCCGCGAGGGTCTCCATTCGCTTCTTGCCTTCTTCTACCATTGATTTTTCTATCAACGCTTCGTAATCCGCGTCGTCATGGCGGGCGTCATTTAAATTTGAATCGCGGCGCCACATTTGCAAGAACGCGTAAGGATCCGCGAAGTCGCCTATCCATGTGCATGAACCAACTGTATAGCCGTCTTCTTTTACAGACTGAAAATACATTTCGTAAGGAATTATTTCTACGCGCACATTAAAACCAAGCAATTCCTTCCACGCGTTAGCCATTATAGCTCCCACGCGAGCCGCGTCGCGCGAAGGCGTTAAACGAATAACAAGTTCAGGTATACTCACGCCGTTCTCATAGCCCGCTTCTGCCATTAATCTTTTTGCTTCTTCTAAATCTGTTTCTGTAATACCTTCAACTTCCGGGTATCCGCCTACAGGGAAAATCAATGTTTGAGCCGGCAGATAATAATTACCGCGAATTTCATCCCAGGGTAAAACCAAAACCATCGCCCTGCGCACTCTATGATCATTCCATGGTTTTTCTGAGCTGCGAATAAAATAATAATGAGTCGCGAACATTACGTTCACTTGTAAACCGGATCTGTCCGTTAAGGATTCAACATCAACATCTCCCATTATCCAGCGGGCTTCTCCCGAATTCCAAAGATGTGACGCGTCCTCCGCCGTTTCCGAGAATTTAATAATTATTTTATTAAGCGCTACGCGATCCCTGTCCCAATATTGACTGCATTTTTGCATAACAATACTGTCGCTGTCCATAGAAACAATTTTAAACGGACCGTTGGAAATGGGGGGAACCCAGTTTTTATCATTCTTTTTAGGAGACCAGTCTTTTTTATTAATCATAGACGGATGAATTGGACTGAACGAATGATGGCAGAGCATGGCAGGGAAAAATGAAGCGGGAGAACTTAATTTAACAATTAATGTCCTTGCGTCAACAGCTGTTATTCCAACTTTACTCGCGTCTTTTAATTTCCCGTTGCGATATTCGCGGGCTCCTTCGATTACATCAAAAAAACTAGAATAGGGGGAATCCTTTTTTGGGTCAAGCAGAGAAATCCACGCGGCGCGGAAATCTTCGGCCCGCAGCGCGTCGCCATTCCAAAAACGAGCGTTTCTGCGGATGGTAAAAGTCCATTGCATTTTATCTTCGGATAATTCCCATTTTTCGGCTAAGGCTGGAACAGGTTCCAAAGAAACAGGATGATATGTAAAAAGCCCTTCGTATATCGCTGTAAAAATCTGCGCTTCGCTTGCGAAGTAAGACTGGCGGAAATCCAGTTCTATATCGTGCTTGGAAAAAGCTACAGTAAGCTCGTCCATATTGCGGTTTTCCGGGCGCATTTCCGCGAAATCAGTGGTTTTTGGCTCAGGTGTTTCTTTTACTCTGGTGCTCTGACACGCCGTAAGTAAAAATACCAGAGGCAGTAAGCATAATATTACAATGAATTGTCTTTTAAAATCGAACATATACCTAATTATAGTATATAAATATCAAAGATTCAACTCTTACGCCTTCTCCTTGGTAATTATCCTGTAATGCGCGGAGGTCATATCCATACCTGAATCGCGGAAACCATTCTGGATATTTTCATACAGCATGGTATAAATTCTTGGCAGCATCGCGACATCTTTCGTGTAACAATTAATTTGATAGCACGCGTAAAAATCATCAAGCTTTGTCTGCAAAACAAATGGCTTGGGCTTTTTTAAAACATGTTCTGTCGCGAGCGCCGCGTTAATTAAGACATCGTGTACTGTCTGCCATGGTGTTGAATAACCAACAGTAACTTCCGCGAAAATAATTAAACCTTCTTCATCTTCATCGCTCGATGTATTGTAATTAATAATATTCGATCCCAAAATCATCAGGTTAGGGAAAGTTACATATTCATTTTTATGTGTTTTAAGACGGACTACCATAAGGTTTTTTTCTACAACAAAGCCGGTTATTTCCTTTATTTGAACGCGGTCGCCAATTTTAAAAGGACGCATATATGTTATAACAAGCCCCGCTACAAGGTTTCCGATAGCTGTCGATGATCCAATCGAAAATATTATACCTACAAAAACAGAAACTCCCTGGAAAGCTTTTGAATCGGAACCCGGTAAATAAGGGTAGACAATAGCGACGGTAAAAGCCCATAAAAGCACCTGCAGGATTCTGAATGTCGGCGACGCCCATTCAGGATAAAAACGCGGTATCTTTAATTTCCCCTTATCAATCTGATTCGAAAAATATTTAAGCGCTTTGATTGTATAATGCGTAATTATAACAAAGATAATTATCTTAATTAGATTTGGAATGTATTTTACAAAACTAATGGCAATATCTTTTATTGGGTCCAAAATATAACCGAACAATAATGAAGCAAATCTGCTTGTAGCGCCAAAGAAACTTAACACAAAAGGAATGGCGAGAATAAGAAGAACCGCGGTTATAAAATATTTTACCAGACGCAGACAAACTTCTATTATTTCAATAACCTGATTCGATGTAAGCACCTTATACTTGTGAATATAAAGCGGTTTTATTTTTTCTGTTCCGGTTTGACTCTCAAGCTTGTTATTCAGCCGTTTAAATAAAAACCAAATAAGCCTTATTAACAATATCAGCGCAACAATCAGCGCGAGAGCTATCCCAAGCCTATACAAGAAAGACAGTTTCCCAATAGCGCCGCTCCATATAATTTCATAGCGAATGGGTTTCCAGCTCGCGGACGCGACAGCGTCGATTTCTTTTTCAGATCTTGTTTCGGTATCAGCGGCAACAGTCACCGAGGCAGAGGTAGAAGCGTCAGTGGTCTGGACTTGCGTATCAGCCGCGGGTACAGCGGCTTCGCTTTCCTGAGCCGCCAGAATAACAAGCTGAAGAGTTAAAAGAAAAATGAATAAAAGGCATTTCCTCATATAACTTAATTATAAGAGAAATCGGGCAATTTAACAGTAAAAAGCATAAAATGAGCCGGCTGAAGTTCAAATACACCTGATCCTTTACAAATTCATTGTTACTGTCAAAGCGAATGAAAATAAATGATAAAAATCACTAAATTTGCCAAAATTTACTAAAAAAAAGTTGCAAAAAACCCAAACCCATGAGAAAATTAAAGAAGTGCTCGTATGAGCACATTATCATTCTAAGGGAGAGGAAAAAATTATGAAAAAAAGTATGTTGATTTTATTGGCAATTCTCCTTGCCACAAGCGGATTCATGCTCAGTTGCAATGAATTCGAAGGATTTGATGGAGAAGAGTTCCTTGGCGCATCAAGAGCCGCGGAAAACTTCACAGCAAACAAAACAGGCTCAAAGGGTGGCTGGGATTATGAGTACTGGAAAGATTCAGGCGGATCCGGCACCATGACCGTTAATGATAACGGTACATTCAGCGGCAATTGGAGCGGTGTTAACAACATCCTCATGCGCGTTGGAAAAAAATTCGGCTCAACACAGTCTCACAATCAGATTGGTAATATTTCCATTACCTACAGTGCGTCATTCACTCCAGGCAACAATTCCTACCTGTGCGTATATGGCTGGTCGAAAGATCCTCTGGTTGAGTACTACATCATCGAAAGCTATGGCAGCTACAAACCAGGCGGAAGCTCACAGAAAGGCACATGGAACGGCTATGAACTCTATGAAACAACAAGAACAAATCAGCCTTCAATCGAAGGAACAAAGACATTCAAGCAATTCTGGGCGATTCGTTCATCAAAACGCACAAGCGGAACAATCGATGTAACCGGTATTTTTAACGCATGGTACGACAAAGGCATGAGCCTTGGTAAAATGTACGAAGTTGCTCTCTGTTTAGAAAGCTGGCAGAGCACCGGAAGCGGCAACATCAGCAGCTATTCACTTAAATACGGTAACAGCACACTCGGCGGCGGCTCAAGCGGTTCTACTTCAAGCAACACAACCACAACAACAAATAACAACACATCAAGCTCTTCAAGCAGTTCCTCCTCAAGCGGTAACTGCCCCGGATGCGGAAAAAGTGGCAGCTGGAAATGGGGTGGCAATACTACCAGCCACTGGGCAGACAATTGCGCATGCACATGGAATGAAGCTCATAGTTATTCCAACGGAACTTGCAAATGCGGCAGAACTAATGGCAGCACAACCACAACAACAACCACAAACACCAACACAAATACAAGCACAACCACAAGCACTTCTTCTTCCACAGTAACTGTTCAAGCAGAAAGCATGACAAAAGCTGGTAAGTATACAGGTAACATCAGCTCGCCTTTCCAGGGTGTTGCATTATATGCTAACGATGACAAGATCTCCACTTCACAGAACTTAGCTTCTGGCAGCAGAACAATCACTGTAAGAGGCGCTTCCAACAACAGCAGCTCAGCTCAAATCAAAGTTATGGTAGGCGGATCTCAAGTCGGAACAATCAGCTTCAGCGGAACAAGCGCAGCCAGTAAAACAATCACATTCAACAACTCCAGCGCAGGAAGCAAAACAATCGAACTGGTTTGCATCAACGACAACAACACTTGGGATGTATTCATTGATTACATCGAAATAAAATAACTGTTAATTATTAGTTATTTTTTAAAGGCTGTCCGCGAGGACGGCCTTTTTTTTATCCTTTTCTTGCTGGTATCATTAATTCGTGTTATAATCAGACCATGTACGCAGGATTTTATTCCCTCGGCGCTGCCGAAGAGGTTACAGGTTCCAAGCATGTGCTTGAGGTTGACGGGCAAAGTTATCTGATAGATTGCGGCGCGTTTCAGGGCTCCAGAGCCGAAGCGGAACGTAAAAACAGAAACTTCGGCATTGCGGAAGATCGCATAGAAAGCGTTATTTTAACGCACGGTCATCTTGATCATTGCGGTCTATTACCCTTACTTACGCAGCGCGGCTATTCGGGAAATATTTACGCGACTCCCGCGACAAGAGATATCGCAAGTTTGATAATGATGGACTCCGCCAACATACAGGCGCGTGATGCGAAATATTTAAAAAGCAGGGCGCAAAAGAAGGGGGAAAAGTTCGACTGGACGCCTCTTTTTACTGAGCAGGACGCGATAAAAGCAGTAAGCCAGACAATCGGCGTTTCGTATAACAGACCGATGTATATCGGCGACGGTGTAAGCCTTGAATTTCATGACGCGGGGCACATTTTAGGTTCGGCAATCGCGTCGATAAAAATTAAAAAAGGCGGCGATGAATTAACGATTTTTGCGACAGGCGATTTAGGACGCAAGGGCAAACCAATTATCCGTAACCCCGCTATCCCGCCGGAAGCGCCGGATTATATTATTTTAGAAAGCACATACGGCGACCGTCTGCACGACTCCACAGACGAAGCGATCGAAAAACTCGCTGTAATGGCAAAGCGCACAATAGAAAAAAAAGGAAAGATTTTAATACCTTCCTTTGCTATTGAACGCACGCAGGAACTTGTTTACTATTTCCACCTGCTTGTGGACGACGGAGTAATTCCCGAAGTGCCGATATTTGTTGATTCGCCGATGGCAACTAACGCAACGACAATTTTCCAGGTACATCCCGAATGTTACAGCGAAGAAATAAAAGAAGCCTTTATAAAACATCATAAAAATCCTTTTGGTTTTAACAGTCTGCACTTTACAACCAGCGTTCAGGAATCAAAGGCGCTGAACGATCATCAAGGCCCGCTTATAATAATTTCCGCGGACGGAATGTGTGAGGCGGGGCGTATTCAGCATCATTTAATGCACAATATACAAGACCCCAACACTACGATCATGACTGTCGGTTACATGGCGGAAAACACTCTTGGCAGGCGCATACGCAACCGTGAAAGCGAAGTAAAAATCCACGGTGACTGGTACAAACTTAAAGCGCAGGTTGAGGAAATCAATGCGTTCAGCGCCCACGCCGACTATAAAGAAATGCTTGAGTGGCTGCAAGCTGTTGACACATCAAAATTAAAGGGGATTTTCCTTGTACACGGCGAAAAGAAATCGCAAAGCTTCTTAAAGAAGTATCTGGAAGAAAACGGTTACCCGAATGTCCAGATAATTAAATACGGGAAAACATACGAGTTGAATTGAGCAATTCTTTTTCATCATCAAACGAAGTATTTGAATGGTTATCCAATTTTATTAATCTCGAGCGCGGGCAAAAGCCGAAAAGTTTTCGCATAGATCGAATGCATGCGCTGACAGAACTCGCGGGGAACCCGCAAAATTGCGCGCCATCGATTCACATCGCTGGCTCCAAGGGCAAGGGTTCTGTAACAAGCATGATAAGCGCCATACTCACCGCGGCAGGTTACCGCGCCGCGCGATATATGTCGCCTCATGTAACAGACATCCGCGAACGTATCTGCCTTGGCGATTCTTTTTTTGACGAAGACATTTATTGCGCGGCGGGCAACGAATTGCGCGCCATTACAGACGAGCGTCTCCCTGCCGCCATTAAATCACAACCTGCGCTTGCCTCGCTATTTGACAGCGCAAAGGCAGATGGCTGTGAGCCGACATTTTGGGAACTCCTTACGCTGCTTTTTTTCCTTTGCGCGCGTCAGGCGAAGTGCGACGTAATGGTAGTGGAAACCGGTATGGGCGGCAGACTGGATTCTACCAACGTTCTTGACCCCTTAGTAAGCGTAATTACATTAATAGAACTGGAACACACGAATTTTTTAGGCAATTCAATCGCGGAAGTCGCGGGCGAAAAAGCCGGAATAATTAAAAAAGGCAGGCCTCTTGTTTTAGCGAAACAATGCAGCGAAGCATTGGATGTGTTTAAAAACAAAGCGCGGGAAATGAACAGCGCTCTTTACTATTTCCCTGAAGTTGCAAAACTTTCAAATATAAATATAACAACACAAGGTACATATTTTGATTTCTCATCATTTAATAATTTATTTATTCCAATACCGGGAAAAGTACAGGCAGAGAACGCTGCGGTAGCTATTACAGCAATAAATATTTTTTCACAGAAGAGTTCACACGGAGACACGGAGGCACGGAGGATTGGTGAAAATTCTATTTACAATGGATTAAAAAACTTAAAAATCCCTGCACGCTTTGAAAACATAGGTAAAACTCTGCCCTTCATCATTGACGGCGCGCACACTCCCGAAAGCCTCTATTTATGCGTAGAAACTTTTTGCTCACTTTACGGTAAAGACAGCGTGCTAATTTTCGGCTGCGCCGCGGACAAAGACGCCGCCGCAATGGCAAAGATTGCGCATTCCCATTTCGCGAAAATTATTATCACCACGCCGGGAACATTTAAAGCAAGCGATCCCGCGAAAGTTTATGAAGCATTTTTACAAACCGCCGGAAAGAAAAAAGTATCGCTTGTGCCAGATACGCAAGAAGCCGTAAAACAAGCGCAAAATTTCGCGCTGCCAATTTTAGGAACAGGCTCATTTTACCTAGCGGCAGAGATTAGGGAGATTGTGGTGTTGGGTTAGATTTTTTCTATTATTTTAAAAAGAAAGTAATTTTCTGTAAGCATGCCACGTTATCTCCTGTTACGCGCGATCAGTATCAATCTTAGTAAACTCATAATTGCGGTAAGGGCGGAGGCAACATAGGTAAGAGCGGCGGCGGTTAAAACCTTTTTTACGCCATTGAGTTCCTGCTCGCTTAGAACACGGTTTTCGCGCAAAATGGCGATTGCCCTGCTTGAAGCGTTAAACTCTACAGGCAGCGTTATTACATAAAAAAGCACAGCGCCGCCAAAAAGTAAAATTCCAATATTAAAAATTATTTGCCAATAAGAACCGTAAGCCGCGCTTTGTGAAATTGCGAGTCCCGCGATCGCGATCCATGGTCCAAGCCTGGAGCCGATGTTTGCGACAGGCACAAGAGTGCTTCGCAGAGCGAGAGGCCCCCATTTAACAGCGTGTTGAATAGCGTGTCCTGTTTCGTGGGCTGCAACGCCAACAGCGGCAATTGATGTAGAACCGTACACCGATTCAGAAAGACGTAATTTTTTATCCATCGGCGAATAATGATCTGTAAGCGAGCCGCTTACCTGCTCAACTTTAACGTCAAGAATTGCGTTCGATTTTAGTAAAATACCGGCAGCATCCAAGCCTGTTATCCTTTTTGAACAGGAAATTTTTGAATATTTCGCGAAAGTTGATTTAACCATGAACTGCGCCCATAAAGATAAAATCAAAGTGGGTACTATTAAAACAATATAATAAATATCAATCCCAAACATCTCTTACTCCTTATTCTTTATTTCTTATTCCTTGTTGGCAGGACTTCTTCGCACAGTATACTCCATTTTCGCGGAAGAATCACTACTCTCTTTCGCGGCGGCGCGGGAAAGCATCGCCTTTTGAACACGGAAAGGTTTTTCTCCCTGCGCCGGGGTTAAAAGCGTCCAGTTGCCCTCGCTGTCCAAAACCGAGGCGTTGCAGTTATCGCGGAAATAATCATTAAGAACGCCGATCAATTGCGAGCTTAGTTTTTCGTCCTGAATGGGGAATAAAATTTCTACGCGTTTTTCCAGATTGCGAAGCATCCAGTCGGCGCTTGAACAGTAGATTTCTTCCGCGCCGCCGTTGGAAAAATAATAAACACGCGAATGTTCAAGGTAATGGTCTACCACGCTTATTACTTTTATATTATCCGAAACGCCTTTAATGCCGGGAATTAACGCGCAAATACCCCGGACACAAAGAGAAATTTTTACTCCTGCCTGGGAAGCGTTATAAAGCGCTTTAATAATATCAACATCTGTAATAGAGTTCATCTTTGCCATTATCCTTGCCGGATATTTATGCTTTGCCCTGTTCGCCTCTCTTTCTATAAGCTCAATAAAGCGGCGTTTTAAACCGGTGGGAGCGATTGTCAGTCTCATCATTGATTGAACAGCGGAATATCCCGTCAACATATTAAAAATAATGCTCGCGTCGTAGGCGATTTCATCGCGGCAGGTAAAAAGACAAATATCTTCGTAATACCGCGCGGTTCTATAATTATAATTTCCGGTAGAAAGATGCACATAACGCTTAACAGTGTCGTTCTCGCGGCGCAGCACCATGGAAATTTTTGAATGAACTTTTAAGCGCGAAAGCCCGTACACGACAATAACCCCAGCTTTTTCCAGCCTGTTCGCCCAGGAAATATTACGTTCCTCATCAAAGCGCGCTTTTAACTCAACAACAGCGGTAACATGCTTGCCGTTTAGCGCCGCCTGTTCAAGAGCGCGGACAACAGGAGAAAACGAAGATGAACCTGAATGTATACCAATTCCGGGGATGGCGCCGCCTGTCCTGTAAAGCGCTGTCTTAATCGAAATAACCTGCGGATCATTCGCCGCGTCCTGGAAAAATCTTACAACAGGATCAAAGGATTGATAGGGCAAATGCAGCATTACATCGCCCTGACTTATGCGATCCCAAATCGGTGTTTCTTCGTTAAAATCCGCAGTGTCATGAATCTTCCATTGTTTTTCGCCAAGTTCTTCCAGTGACGCGATATTCGCTATATCCAAAAAGTCAACCGGGTTCATTATACCGTCAAGTTCATAAAGATAATCGTCGTCTAACGAAAAACGCTTCGCGAGATCATCTCTTAAAAAATTACTGCCGGGCGAATAAACCATTCGTATAATGTCGGATCTTTCTCTGCCTTCCAATACTTCAACCATCGCTTCGATATAATCTTCGTCCCTTTGTTCATCAACAGAAAAATCCGCGTCTCTGCTAATTTTAAAAAGCATGCTTTCTTTAATGCGGTAACCGGGAAAAAGATAAGTTCCCCACGTAACAATTACATCTTCTAAAAGCGCGAGATGGAACTCTTCTTTTCCGTTATTTTCCGCAGCTTTTACGCCGGGCAGCCAGATAAGCCTGTCAAGAACAGCGGGAACGGGAACAATTATTTTTAATTCTCTTGGAACCGATTCATCTTCAGGCGGATTTTCATGTTCCAAAAGAAAGGCGGCGTTAAGCGTACGGCTTTCGATAAAGGGTAAGGGCTTGTCTTCTTCCAGACGCAGCGGAGTAAGAACAGGAAAAACCTGCCCGACAAAATATGAATCCAAAAAATCAAGCTGAGGAACTGACCATTCATCAGGATGTAAAAGTGATAAGCCGTTTTTCGCGAGCCCCGGAAAAATATCATTACGCAGACATTCGTACTGCCTGTTCATTATTGAATGCGCTTTTTTTGAAATTATCTTTAGCTGCTGTTCAGGCGTTAAACCGCAATCATCCATAACAGGGCCGCCTTCAATTTTTAATAAACGCTTTAACGCAGCAACTCTCACCATAAAAAATTCATCAAAGTTAGTAGAAACAATCGATAAAAATCTTAATCTTTCCAGCAAGGGCATTTCTTTTCTAAGCCCTTCATTCATTACGCGCTCATTAAAATCTACCCAGGAAATATCCCGGCTAAAAATTGGAAGAGGCTTTTCATTAATTTTATTTTCATCACTCATATTGCCTCCCATATTATTTCACAACCTTAGTTTAAAATCACTTTATAGCCAAACACATCCTGAAACATTCCGCCCTTTTCATCTATGCCCATATTTTCAAGCGAAAGATCTATCGCCTGCCCGTGAGAAGATCTGTCTATATGAATTACAATTGTTTCCGGGCGGCGTTCGACAGTAAATTTTTTAATCGGCTGAGTATGGCCGCGATCGAGCGCGTCGGCGACTCTTAAAATCGAAGCCATTTTTAAAACAAGAACGCGCTCTTCTCTCTGGAGCTTCATAAACTCGATATCTGACTGCGATGGCGGCTCCCCTCGATGACAGCTAATAACAAGTGAAATAATTCCAAGCTCTTCCTGATGAAGCCCGAAAATTTCCGAGTTAGCGACAATGTACTGCCCGTGCTTATGATGGCCGGACGCTTTTATATATGTGCCTACGTCATGCAAAGTGGCGGCAGTTTCGAGCATTATGCGGTGACGGCGGCTCATTCCATGTTCTTTTACAAGCGCGTCAAAAATTATCATGCAATTTTTCGCCACATGCATTCCATGAGCTTCATCAAAATGGAATTTGCGTCCAAGATTTACAGCGGACGCTATAATCTGCGAAAAGAATTCATCCTGTAATGTCGAGTCAACTCCGGAAGCCAGATCAAAAAGATAGCCGTCGCGTATTGTAACAAGAGGAACAGCGACATTCGCTGCTCCGGTGCGTTCAAGGAAAAGTTTTAAAACCAAAAGCCCCGGTATCAATCCTTCGGCATCGGCGTAAATTATCCCAAATTCTTTTATGCAGTCTTCTATGCTGAAGTTCCTAAGTTTTTCTGTAAACTTTATAAAATCGTCGCGCTGTATAATGCGGCAATTTTCGTTTACATCCTTTCCAACCCTGTCCGCGACTATACGCGCGTCGGCTCCGGCGGCTACTATAGTGCGAACATGCGCAAGATCCATCTCCATATTTAAAAGACCAAGCGTATTTCTGATATTTTCATTCAGATAACGCTCGTAAAAAATACCCGCGCCAAAACCATGCCGCGAATGTTGATCAATAATTATCGTTCCCATTTTTAAACTGTGAGCTGCAACCATTTGTCCGCGGCGTAAAAGCATAAGTTCCGTTGAGCCGCCGCCAATTTCTATAATCATCGAGTTGGCTTTCCAGAACAACGGAAGATCCTGCTTTAGCGCGAAACGCACGGCAAGATACATCAATCTGTTTTCTTCGATTCCTTCTACGATATTAAGATTAAAATTGGTTTCCTGCATAACACGGTCAATAAAAACATCTCTGTTACGCGCAGCGCGAAGAGCGCTTGTAGCAATCACATGAATATTGTTATCCGCGATTCCCCAGCCCGATAAAAGCTCCCGGTAATTATGAAGAACAGCGAGACATTCAAGTATCGATTCTCTGGAGAGCAAACCGGAAGTAAAAACATCGCGCCCCAAAGAAACAGGACGGGAAGCGCTGTCGATCATTTTCCAGTTGCCGGCGCTGTTCGCCTCGGAATAAATTTCCGCTACATTGAGCCTTATGCCTGTGGAACCAATTTCTATGATTGCGGTTAGGGTTACACTCATAAGCAATTACAGCTTATCGATAAGTATTGAACATTTTCCGGATGGAATAGGCAGAGTTTTCTCTTTTACTCCGAGAACGTTAATCGTAAAATAATAAAGTTTTTCGCTCTCCATTTGGATTTCCCAACCCCTGCCGCTCTTGTTGGAAAGAATTGTAATCATATTATTTTTAAGGGAGAGATTCTCAACTCCCATTATCTCAAGGTTTGGAATTACCCAGTCTACGGTTTTTCGCGGAAGAGAAATAGAAAGCCCGACAATATTTTCGATGGTAAGACAAATTGTAGAAAGCGCGTCAAAGGTAAGATACTGCGGACGCGGAAAGTTCGGCTTACCTGACCATTTCGCGGGACCTTCTTTAGTGGGCAGATACGCCTCCCAGAGATTTCCCCTGTTATGGTTTCCGTCCGGGTTCATCGAATCGAGCATAAAATAAACATGACGTATCGCGCATTCCCTCGCGAGATCCCAGCGCTGATAACGCTCAAGCCCTTTTATAACCATAAATGTCAGATGAGGAAAAACAGAACCCCGGTATCCTCTGCCGCTTTCATCAAAATCTTTTTCGCAAACAGCAACCGAAGGAAAGGGATGAGGCGTGCCGAAAAATTTAGGGTCGGGAAGTTTTTCGATTATTCGCTCGGCTTTTTCGCCGTTAGGAATTTCAGCTAACAATGGCCAGTAACCGGCGATTGTTTTTATCGGCACCTGTTTTTCGCTCTTGTTAATGTCGTAGTAAAAACCATCAGCGGCGTTATACATCAGCGAATTGATTCTTGTTTTAAGAGAAAAATATTGACGCTTGTACTGGAAACTGGTTTCCTTGTCGTTCAGGATATCGGCGAGCGCGGACATATAAAGCATATTAATCGCCATCATTGTGTTAAAATCCATCGCGTAATAAGCGTCTCCGCGGGGAGCGTTTGTCATTCCGGTGGCGCAAAGCGGGGTCTTGTAAAGTCCGTTTGGCTTTTTAAAAACCGCATCGATCCAGCTCGAATATTTACATAAAATCGACAGAACATCTTTTACGCGTTTTTTGTTACCGGATTTATGGTAGATATTAAACTCAGCCCAGGCAAAAAGCGGTATTCCAATGCCTTCGGGATTTTCCTTATCGAGAATTGGAGTTCCTGTATTGGTGTCGTAGGCACAGCGAATCGCACCGTTGGGCTCCTGACGATCATAAAACAGATCTAAAGTGGGGTGCGCCTGGAATATTCTGTTGGAATACACCAGAAAAAACGAGGAAAATATCGCGTCTGCCTGGGTAACGGTCTGTGAATCAGGGTAGGAGAAGAATTTCCCCTCAATTTTACTCTTTTCACCGCCGCTTATCCAACAATCTTGAATCCACGCCCATGTTTTATCATAAATATCGACAAAATCCTGGTCATAAAAGTGGATTCTGGGGAAATCATGCTTGGTCACCAATACTCCTAAATACTTTTATAAATGCAACCTTTTAAATATAATACGATATTGACGAATTTGCCATGTTTTTTTGTTAAATTCCGTAAAAAAATTAGTATTAACATAAATTTAGAAGGTATTTATATCGATTTTGTTCAAAAATGTTTGTTTTGTATGTTCCAAATATTAGGCTAGACAATTAATTATTTTTCACAATAATGGTAATTAAGCGCTCACTCACCATATATTGGGGGAAAAATGGAGCAAACCAGTATCAGCCTTGACAAAATTAACCATTGTTTTGGGGACAAACAGGTTCTTCATGATATTAATCTGACCATCCGGCGCGGTATTATATATGGATTTTTGGGACCTTCAGGCTGCGGAAAAACCACAACAGTAAAAATAATGGCTGGGATTTTGGAAGCGACATCAGGCGACGTGCAGGTGCTGGGTGAGGCGATGCCAAAACTTTCCCTTATGAAGCGCCTTGGGTATATGGCACAGTCAGACGCATTATACGCAAACCTGACAGCCGAAGAAAATCTTGTTTTTTTTAGCTCGCTTTACGGAATGAAAAAAGAAAAATCAAAGGAAAAAATCGATGAAGTTCTTGTGCTGGTAAATTTGACAGAACACAGGGAAAAACTTGTGTCAGCTTATTCAGGCGGAATGAAGCGCCGTCTCTCCCTTGCCATGTCTCTGCTTCATGAACCGGAAATTTTAATTTTGGACGAACCGACAGTAGGTATCGATCCCGTTCTAAGAAAATCAATTTGGGACGCTTTAACATCCATGACAGAACGCGGAATGACAATTATTGTAACCACTCATGTTATAGATGAGGCGGAAAAATGCCATGAACTTGCGATGATGCGCGACGGAAAATTAATCGCGCAAGGCACACCTTTAGAACTGCGTACCGGTATCGGCGCCGCAAGTATCGAAGAAGCTTTTATTTATTACGGGAAAGGAGCTAATAATGAAAGCTAGAGGGCAGCCTGTGCTTGCGGTAGCATTGCGAATCTTACAGCAAATGCGTCATGATAAAAGAACGCTTGCCCTTATGCTTATGGCTCCTGTCCTTGTTTTAACATTGCTTTATTTTATCCTCGACGATACCAGCCTTGAAGGTCATGTAGCTGTAATAAACGCTCCTGAAAATTTTATAAACGCGCTCGCTGATTTTAATATTACCGCTTCTTATTACAATGAGCGTGACGCGAAAATAGCGCTTGAGAGAGGCGAAGCGGATGCGAGTATAAATATAATTAATGGGAAATCTTTTATCGAAATTGACGGCAGTAAGCCTGATAAAGCAAGGTTTATTCTTAACGGTCTTGAAACGGCAAAGGTGAATATATATCAAAACAGGCCTGATTTAAAATCCGATATTTATTATGTCTACGGATACGATGATTTTAGTATGTTTGATAATTTTGGTTCTATATTGATAGGATTTTTAATCTTTTTCTTTGTTTTTTTAATCGCCGGCATTTCATTCTTACAGGAGAGAACGACAGGAACACTGGAAAAACTTCTTTCCACGCCGATACAAAGATGGGAAATTGTAGCGGGCTATGTTCTTGGCTTTGGAATTATTACCCTTCTGCAGTCTATTATAATATGCCTTTATGTAGTTTATATTCTTGGCGTGATGATGATAGGTTCCATATTTCTTGTCCTGTTAATAACTTTTTGCACAACAATGATGGCTTTAACTCTTGGTATTTTAATTTCAACAGCGGCAAATAATGAATTCCAGATGATACAATTTATCCCGATTATTATTGTCCCGCAGGTTTTTTTCTCGGGGCTTTTCCAGCTCTCTCCTGTTTGGGAAACGGTGGGGAAATTTATGCCTCTCCATTATGTAGCCGAGGCGTTAATGAAAGTAATGATAAAAGGCGGCGGCTTTTTTGATATTTTTATAGATATTCTTGTAATGCTTGGATTATCGTTACTTTTTATATTAATAAACATACGTCTTCTAAAGCGTTACAGGAAAATTTAACGGAGGGAGTTATGAATAGGAAAGATGTACCAGTAAAGAAAATTGTTCCGGTTTTTGTTTTATTAATAATAATCACTTTAATTCTTTTTAATTTATTAAGCGGCGCTAATTTAAAATTACAGGGAATTGTTGAAGGAACAATATATTCGCAAATTTCGGAAGTTTCCGGGAAGATAATAGAAATGAATGTACAGCTCGGAAGCCCTGTAAAAACAGGGGATATAATTGCGCGTCTTGATTCTGTAAATCAGCAGTATACAATGGAACAGCTTCAAATCGCTCTGGAAAAAATTCAATTAATGAGTCAGGAAGAATTGGTTAAAGCGCGAAGCGGCGTCAGCATAGCGGAAGCAAATTATCGAAGCGCACAGGCTAGTTTTACTCAAGCGAGAAATAACACAGCTTCTATTGAACAAATGTTTGAAATAGGCGGAATCGCTCGTATCGATCTTGACAACGCGAAACACAGGGAAACGCTTGCCGCTCAGGCACGGGAAGCCGCCCTTAGCCAGCTTCAAACAGCAAGAGCGCATTATTCATTCCTGCAAAACGGAACAGACAGCAGAAATATCGCGTTAGCGGAAATTGATATAAGGGATATTGAAAGCAAAATAAGGCAGATGCAAGATATGCTGGAAAAATATGAAATTAAAGCGAACTGTGACGGTATTTTAGTAAGTATTAATTACACTGTTGGCTCAATGATTAATATGGGATATAACATAGCGGACATATCTGCTGAAAATGAAAAATTTGTTGTTTTTTATCTGCCAAAGGAGCATATAAATAAAATTTCGTACGGACAAAAAATAATGGTTAAATCGGGCAGCGAAGAAATTCAAGGAGAAGTGCGCTATATCGATGTCAGAAGCCAATATACACCCAAAGACATGCAAAGCTCCGCGATGAAAAATAAATTCAGCGTAAAAGTTAAACTTCTTCTTCCTTCTACAACAGCGTTAATCCCTGGCAGCAAGGTTAAGGTTTTTGTCAGGTAATTGAGCTTATTCCAAAATTCGGTTAGTTTTTTAACAAGCTCTCGAAAATGCGTTTTAAAGCCCGCTTTTTCTATTAAAAATATATCATATTCCGTTTCAACCTTCTAAATAAATATTTTCTGCATTTTATTATATTTTTATTACTTTATTAATTTTTTTTATAATGTTATGCGTTATTAGACTTTTTCAGCTGCCTCGCTAAGTGCTAGACTAAGCCACACTACAATTTATTTTACATTTTCTGATATTATACAATATGATTTATTCTCCTTTATTTCAATTATTTTCTTTATTGTCATTCCGTTTTCTTCTGTTATTTTTATTATTTCTTCTTTTGAATATTTATTAAATCCTTTTCTTGAAAATTTTGTTTTATCTAATTGTTTTTTTGTATATATTGCATTTATAAATATTCCATTTGGTTTTAATATTCTCTTGATTTCTGAAAAACATTTTTGTAAATCATCCCAAAAATATATTGTATTTACTGTATATATTTTATTAAACATTTCATTTTCAAATGTTGTTTTATTATTTATATTTTCTAATAATAATGTTAGACAATTATTGTCAATATATTGTTTATATTTTTTAGAAACAATATTTACCATATCTTTTGATATATCTATTCCGAATATTTTTATATTAATATTCTTTTTTAGTAATTTATTTATTAAATATCCATTTCCAAATCCTATATCCAATATAACATCATTAGTTTCTAAACTTATATCATCCAATACTGCTTTATATTGTTTTTGATTCATAATATTCATTATTTTAGTGGTTATTTTCCCGCCTATTCCATTAGGATTTCTAAAATTATTACCCACATATTCAATAAATTTATTAAACATAATTATTTTTACTATATTCCTATTATTATGTCAATATTAAAATCTTATAATTTTTAACTTTTTCTTGGCTTAGTCTTGCGCATAACAACATTTAAAAATTACAAATATTTATAAAATGAATTCATTTGCAATCAACTTTTATACATTCACCGATCGTAGAAATGTATGCTAAATAATTTAACAGATAAAGCGTGCGTGGAAAGTGCTGACTGCGATTATGGCAGGAAATATAGGCAGCACTATGCAATTGAAATCCATACAATTTTCCATTAAACTGGAGGTATATGGCGGACAGGGTTTTTACCATACTCGATTTAATTGATTTAGACCTCAAAGAGCACAATTCCTTGAATTTACGCTGTATTGGCGGCAGGAAAGGACTCTCAAGACCCATAGATATACCCGATCTTAATAGGCCGATGGGCGCCATTATGGGCTTTTTTGAGGATTTTGCATACCAAAGGATACAGGTCTTTGGCAGAGGCGAGGTTTCCTACCTAAGGCGGCTTGAGACCGACGGAAAAACCGACACAATCAAAGAAATGTTCAGCTTCCCCATGCCCTGCTGCATTTTTACCCACAACAATTGCCCGCACAAGGATTTTTCCGATATAGCCGAAGGCGCGCAATGCCCCATCCTGCAAACCGATCTGGGATCAGCGGATTTTTCAGCGAGAATTATGCGCATTCTTTCCAGGATTTTCTCCCCGCGCCAGATTGTTCACGGCGTACTTGTGGAAGTTTACGGTTTGGGAATTTTAATTCAAGGCGACTCCGGTGTAGGAAAAAGCGAAACAGCTCTGGAACTAATCCACCGCGGACACCGTCTTGTCGCGGACGACGTTGTAGAAATAAATTGTATTTACGGAAACACATTGATGGGAGCGGGAGCGAACAGAATTATCGGACACCACATGGAAATTCGCGGACCCGGTATTATTAACATAACGCATCTTTTTGGAGTAAGAGCGATTAGAGATCGCAAGGAGATACAGCTTGTCGTAGAACTTGAAGAATGGGATTCCAATAAAAATTACGACAGACTCGGAGCGGAAGATCATACCGTAGAATTGTTAGGTGTAAATATACCAAAGCTTACAGTGCCTGTAAGACCGGGAAGAAATATTCCTATTATCATCGAGACAGCGGCAATGAACGAAAGGCTAAAATCGATGGGCTACCATTCAGCCAGGGAATTTAACAAGAATATTCTTAAGTGGATCGAAAGTGATGCCGCTCGTTCGGTTTTCTTTGGTCATGACGACGTAATTTAATTGTAAAAGGGAAGAAAAATGACTGAAAGAATTGTAACAGTAACAAACAGAGCAGGTATTCACGCTCGTCCTTCCGCTATTCTTGTTCAAACAACAAAGAATTACAAATGCAATATTTATATAGAAAAAGGCGCCGATAGAATTAACGCAAAGTCGATAATGGGTATTATCACTCTTGGCGCGGCTTACGGAACAAAATTAAAAATTATAACCGACGGAGACGAGGAAGAAGCGGCAGCCGAAGCGCTGGTTAAACTATTTGAATCAAAATTTGAAGAAGAATGATCCTGTGAAGACACGTCCTGAATATCCGATATTAAGCGTACGCATTCTTATTGTTATTTACGCCCTGTTGTGCGTTCTTACATTTCTTTTTTCCAGAAGTTTTTATATTGATACTCTGCAAAATGGAAATGTTCCTGACACCCTGCACCTCTTTGTTTTTTTTACAATTCCAATAACATTGATGATTGTTCTTGGGTATTCGTTCTTTAGGCTTGTAATGGATTTTATTTACAAGCGCCCCGGGAGCAGATTTAACGTAAGGCTTTTGGGATATTTCGCGGTTATTGTTATTTTTTCCATTACGCCGATAGTATTAATGACAAGCACAGCATTAAACGAAATTGTCCGCTTCTGGCACAATCTTGATCCTTCAACCGCTTCAAAATACGCAAACAGTTTCGCGGCGGATAACTATTCCATGCATGTTGAACGCTTTGAAAATATCATAAGACAGACCGATTTCTCTCGTGTTCGCGCGAATGAAAGGCTGCCTAATAATATCGCGTCTGTCCAGGTGTTTAATTATTCCAGCGCAGGACAAGAAAGCTCATCAGGCGGTGATGTTTCCCGCGCATGGACAGAAACTTTTTTTACAGGTGATGAAAAATTTAAATTACATTCCTTACCTTCCGCGGAAACAGGCTTTATAATAAGAGAAATTCCAAGAGACACAGACACAATCCGTTATACGCAAAGAATATCAAGGAATCAGTTACGCGTTATAAGTTACAATCTTGGAAACAATTTTGATTCAGGCAGAGAAGCCTTAATAAACCAGGCGGAACATTTTGAGATTGTAAACGAATTAAGAAAAAACATACGTCCGCTTTTATTTTACTATTATATTGTGTTTTTTCTTCCTACCCTGCTTATGACAGCGCTTATCGCTATTTCGTTTACGCGCAGAATTACCAGACCAATTGTAGAATTAACATCCGCTACCCAGAGAGTAGCGGAAGGGGATTTTTCATTCCAAATACTCACGCGCCGCAATGATGAACTTGGTATTTTAATACGCTCATTTAATTCCATGATACAAGACCTTGAAAAATCCCGGGAAGCTCTGGTGAGAAGCGAAAAAATATCAATATGGCAAAATATGGCGCAGCAGCTTGCGCACGAAATTAAAAACCCGCTTACACCTATAAAACTTTCCGCGGAAAGAACGCTGCGCAGGTGGCGGAATAATCCGAATGAAATCGGAGAAATAATAGAAAGCTCAATGTTAGCAATCATTCAGGAAACAGAAAGTCTCTCTACCCTGCTTAATGAATTCAGAACATTATCAAAACCAATGGAGCCTTCAAATTCCATAACAAACATACGCAGTCCGGTGGAAGAAGTTATAAATTCATATTCATCATCATACCCAAAAGTAAAATTCGATATCGAGCATGTTCAATCTGACATCAATATAAAAATTGACAAACATCGCATTTCTCAAATTCTTACAAACCTTGTTATTAACTCAATTGATTCGATGGACGGAGACGGCTTACTGGAAATACGCACAGACCTTGTTAAAAAAAGAGAAGTTTGCTATTGTAGAATCAGCGTTAAAGATAACGGCAAAGGTATAACTTCCGATGATGCTCAAAATATTTTTACCCCATATTTCACAACAAAAGAATCAGGCACAGGACTGGGACTTCCTATCATCGAAAGAATCGTAACAGATCACGGGGGAATAATCTGGTTTGATTCAGCGCCCGGTATAGGATCAACTTTTTATATCGATCTGCCGCTGGAGATTAACTTGGAAGAAAATAATGCCTGAGATATTAATAATTGACGACGAACCCGGTATAAGATCAACTCTATGCTCTATTCTGGAAGACGAAAAATACAAAGTTTTCACAGCGGAAGACGCGCTTATCGGCATGGAGATACTAAAAAGAGAAGCAATCGATTTAATTTTTCTTGATGTACTCCTTCCAAAACTTGGCGGCATTGAAGCGCTGGAAAAAATACGCAAAGAATCATCGCTTGCGGAAATTATAATGATTTCCGGTCACGCGAATATTGACATGGCAGTACGAGCGGTCAAACTTGGCGCGTTTGAATTTATGGAAAAACCTTTATCGCTGGACAAGGTGCTTACTGTTTGCAGAAACGCTCTTGCGATTAAAAAATTACGCGAAGAAAATAAAACGCTAAAAAAAATCAGCGGCTTTGCCTGCGAAGATATAATTGGGACAAGTCCTGTAATCAGCAATATACGAGAGACAGTAAAACAAGCCGCGGACAGTGACGCGAGAATTTTAATCAGCGGCGAAAATGGTTCCGGCAAGGAAGTAATCGCAAGGGCAATTCATTTGTGCTCGGCGCGCGCGGACAAACCTTTTATCGATGTTAATTGCGCCGCAATACCGGAAAGTTTAATAGAAAGCGAATTATTTGGACATGAAAAGGGAGCGTTTACAGACGCTGTCTCAACTCGCAAGGGACGCTTTGAACTTGCGCACGGCGGCACCCTTTTCCTGGACGAAATAGGTGACATGAGTTTATCCGCGCAGGCAAAAGTTCTGCGGGTTATTCAAGAACAAAAAATCGAGCGTGTCGGCGGCGAGAGAACAATAGAAACTGATGTACGCATAATCGCGGCGACAAACCACGATTTAGAAAACGCCTGCGAGGAAGGCAGATTCAGGCAGGATTTATATTTTAGATTAAATGTAATTCCTATCCATGTCCCACCGCTCAGAGAAAGACCCGAGGATATTTCTTTATTGTTGTTTCACTTTCTCAATCTATTAGGAAAGGAAATAAGCATGGAAGCGGACTCTCTGGAACTCCTTAGCTCCTATGACTGGCCGGGAAATGTGCGGGAACTAAAGAATTTAGCCGAAAGAATAGCTGTAATGCACATAGGAAATACAATTTCTGTAAATGATTTAGATAAATTGATGAATAAAAAAGCGAAAAAAATACCTGAAAAAACTGAATATACAACGCCATCTTCCCTGCCTTCCGGCATTTTAGAGCAGAATTACAATGAAGCCAGAGACAGCTTTGAAAAGCAATATTTGGAGTTCCAACTTTTAAAGAATAATGGTATAATATCAAGAACGGCGGAGGCCATAGGAATTTATCCCAGCAACCTCCACGCTAAATTAAGGAAGTACGGTATTACATCTGCAAACACAAGTAATAAGGAATAGTTATGAAAGAAATGACAAAACGACAACTGCAAGTACTCAACTTTATCGCGGAGTATATCAGGAAACAGTCCTTTCCTCCAACGGTAAGGGACATAGCGGATCATTTTGACATATCGGTTAAAGGAGCGCACGATCACATCACTGCCCTTCGTAAAAAAGGACATTTAAAACAAGCCGATAAAAGACCGCGTACTATTGGTTTAGCTTACAAAAGACCGGAAGATTCCCCCGATTTACTGGAAATTCCAATCCTTGGAAGCGTCGCCGCCGGCATTCCGCTGCTTGCCGAAGAAAACTTTGACGGAAATATTGTAATGCACCGCGCTATGTTCAAGAAAAGTAAAAAATATTTCGCGTTAAAAGTAAAAGGCGATTCGATGTCGGGCGCCGGTATATTGGAAGGCGACACCGCTATTATAGAAAAGCAAAGCACTGTTCTTAACGGTGAGATTGCCGTAGCTGTAATTGACGAAGCTGTTACACTAAAACGCTTTTTTAAAGAAAACACAAGAATCAGATTACAGTCAGAAAATCCCGCTTACAAACCGATATACAGCAAGGACGTAAAAATTCTTGGACGTTTGTTTACAGTAGTCCGCTCATACTGACATGCCTTCCTCTGCCGCCAATGCATATATATTTCTCGGTCCTGAGCTTGGAAAAAAACAGGACGCTTTAAATTCTTTAAAAGAAAAAATAAAATCCTCTGTGGAAGAAACTGTTTTTTACGCCGGAGAAACACCTGCAAGCGAAATAGCGGATACAATTCAAAATATAAGTTTGTTTGCTGACAATCGAATTATCATTATAAAAAACGCGGAGTTAATTAAGAAAAAGGACGAAGTTGAACTGCTGGTTTCCTGTATTAACGACATTGATTCACAAACTACCCTTGTCCTGCTGTCTGACGAGAATAAACTTTCCGCCGCTTTAGATGACTCTGTCCCAAAAAGCAATAGGCAGGTTTTTTATGAATTATTTGAAAGAGAAAAAAATGAATGGGTAAGACAATTTTTTAAGCGCGAAGGTTACGATATAAACAAAGAATGCATAGATACCATTTTGGAAATGGTAGAAAATAACACCGAAGCCTTAAAAAGGGAATGTTCAAGCCTTATTTATTTTTTACCTAAAGGACAGTCAATTACCAATGAAGAAATAGGAAAATGGCTTTCTCACAACAGGGAAGAATCTGCTTTTACGCTCTTTTCGCGTATTGCTTCAGGCGATCTGTTAAAGTCCCTTGAATCAATGTCCGTTATGTTAAGCGCAAAGCAGAGCGCTCAAAGTATTCTCGCCGGTCTTGCCTGGTGTTTTAGAAAACTTAACGATTACTTAAATCTTATGGAAACAGGAGACGCGAGCAACAACTTTGAGTTAAAAAAAATCGGACTTTCTTCTCCAAAAACAAGAGATGATTACATAGCAGCCAGCCGCCGTTATGACGCGGACTCTGTAGAAGAATGTCTCGCGCTAACCGCTGAATACGAATTATTACTTCGCTCTCCTGTTGCCGCTATGGAAAATTTATTAATGGACAGATATGTTCTTTCTGTTATACAGACTGCTGTAAAAAATTATTAATTACATTTGAAGCTTCGTCAAATTCGCTATGCAGAAGAAAACCGGCAATATCGCTGAGACATTTATCAATTGAATTATCCCATGATTTTTCTTTAATCATGGCTAACAAATCCTTGGCTGCTTTTTTATCAAAAACATCGCAGGCAATACGGATTTCGAGTAATTTATCTTTTAAAAATTCTACATCACCTTTTTCACCGGCGTTTTGTTTACGCAGCTTTTCTTCTTTTTCTTCGAATTTATAAATTATTTCGTACAGTTTTTCCAGAAACGCCGGAATATCGTTTAAAACTATTTTAATATCCTTTTCACGTCCCGCCTGCTCAAGCCTAAAAGCTTCGTCAGAAAGCTCATTTTCGCCGACATTCGCAAGAGCGCTCTTCATGGCGTGAATATTAATAATGAACATGGCGACATCATCAACCCTGCGGCACTTATTTATATAAATCGCCTCTATCGCGGCGGCCGCTTTTTTAGCGTCACGGATAAAAAATTCAAGAATCTGAGGCGCGGCTGATGAATCATATATGCCATGAGTTAATTTTTCTTTTTGCTTGCGCGCAGCCTCAATTACTTCCGCAGATTGAACATCGCGGACATATTTATTTAAAGACATATTCAATTGGCGCACGTCAATTGGCTTGGAAATAAATTCATCAAAACCATTTTGCAGAAACATTTCCGCCTGCCCTGTAATGGCGTTTGCCGTAAGCGCGATAATTGGTTTTTTATAGCCAAGACCGCGGATTATATTTGCCGCCTGAATGCCGTCCATTTTGGGCATCATATGATCCATAAAAATTATATCGTAATCCGCGCCACCTCTGATTCTGTCTATCGCGTCATAACCACTTGCCGCCGTATCAAGCGAAAGACCATAGGGAGCCATAAGACCTTTTGCTACATAAAGATTGGTTTCTACATCATCAACAATCAGGACGCGTCCGTATGGCATATATTCACGGTTAAGTTTTACAGTTTTAATCTTCATTGCGCTTGCGAGGTTTAACTGAAGTAAATTTTCCACCATTTCTCTGCCTATCGGCTCAAAGTTATTGCAAATCTGCGGCAGCTGCACGGTAAATGTTGAGCCTTTTCCAGGCGTACTTTCAATCTCTATATCCCCTTTCATTAATTTTAATAAATTGCGCGTAATATTCATTCCAAGGCCCGTGCCTTCTGTTTTCCTGTTTGCTTCCATGTTAAAGCGAGCGTATTCACTTCCCAGTTTTTTTAACTGTTCTGCTGTCATACCCTGCCCTGTATCGCTTATAGAAAAAACAAGAATAACATCATTTTTAGTGTTTTCTTCGGGAATTTTCATCGAGATTGAAAGGCATATTTCGCCTTCCTGCGTATACTTAAAAGCGTTAGAAAGAATATTATTTAAAATCTGTTTAATGCGAAGTTCATCGCCAACAAGCATTATTGGAACATTTTCTTCTATTTGTAATTTAAATTCGACAGGTTTGCTTTCATACCTCATCATGTTTAATTGAACGGTGTCGTGTATAAGGCTTGCTATATCATATTGCGAAGGAATTATCTCAAGCTTGCCGGCTTCAATCTTTGACAGGTCAAGAATGTCGTTGATTATGCCAAGTAAAAGATCCGCGGAATTGAATATTCTTTCGAACGCGTCCTTGGATCCATGAGAAATTGAATTATCCTGCAGTTGAATTTCTGTTATACCTAAAATAGCGTTCATTGGAGTGCGTATTTCATGACTCATCTTAGCGAGAAATTCACTCTTTGCCTTGCTGCTTTCTTCGGCAATTTGAGCCTTGTGCATCTCCGCAATCATTGCCTTCTGCTCGCGCAAATCCCTGATATATTCAATTACAGTCCACTCTTCTTTATGCATGACTCTGACGCAGGTAACTTCGACTGGTATCTGCTCACCGTTAATTTTTTGATGCATCCATTCAAAACGGCTATAACCATCTTTTAACGCTATTCCTACGAGTTCAGGGCCTTTTTCACTCGATAGTGATCCATCAGGCTGATATTCAGGTGAAAGTTGAACGAATTTTTCAAAAAATTCTTCTTTGCTTGACATTCCAAAAAGTTTTAACGCTTCACTATTGCACTCAATTAAGTTAAATTCCTTATCCCAAAAGAAAACACAAAAAGGCGCGGCGTCAATCATTATTTGAGCTCGTTCCTCGGTTTCGCGGCGTTCTATTTCTGTGTCTTTTAGGAATAGCATTACTTTAAGTATAAGAATAAATTATGATGTTGGCAATAAAAATCGTTAATTTTCACCTAACATTATTATTTTCAACTATTCAACTTTAAATAGTAACACTTCTTATTTTAATCGTACAACGACACCAGGAATATTACGATATTGTACAGTTTTTGGAATATTCATGGCATTAAGCATCGATACTACGTTTTCAACAGGCATTGGCATATTATTAATAAACCAATCAAAAAATATTCTTAAACTTCCTGTTATTTGATAATTAATTTTATACCTGCAAATTAAATATTCTTCCATAGAAAGCTGCTTTTTGTATTTTTCTATTAATGATTGTGTATATTTTTGTAAATCATGGTATATGCGATTTTCTATGCTTACGGTATCTAATATTTTCTTTAGGTTCTTTTGGTGTTTTACAAGATACTTATCGTCAAATACCAGAATAATGTTATTAAGTTTATCGTCTTTTTCCGTACTGAACGAATTATTTAAATATTCTAAGACAACCTCGTCTTTATCATCAAAATTACGATAAAATGTCGGACGCGCGACGCCAGCTTTATCGGCAATATCAGAAACGGTAATTTTATCGTATGGCTTTTCGTCCATTAGAAGCATAAGCGCTTCAAATATCCACAATTTAGTGCGCTGCACCTGCCGGTTATGCGAAAATGACTTTTGCAACATTTTCCTCCTTTTGTAACATTTTTAACAATATTAAAAATGTGTTCATTTTGCTAAAAATTAGCTTGCTCCCTGTACCATCTATAATGTATCATTTGTTACATATATGTCAAGTGTTATATTGGAGAAGATATGAAGAAGGAAAAAGATTTAAGAATTAACGCTAAATATTTACCAATAAAAGAATACGCGGTTATGTTTATTATTTTATCGGCTTTTAACGGTTTTCATATGTGGATTTATCAAACTTTGCAAAAAAACGATGTGTTTGAATCAAATGCCGGCCTTGGAATTAATATACTAATGTTATTCGTAATGTTTTCCGCTGTAATTGTTACAGGTTTAATAGCTTTTTTACGTCATATAACATTAACCCGCCCTTTGAATAAGCTCAGTAAGGCAGCGCGAGATATAAAAAAGGGAGACCTTTCTGTCCGTATTACACCCTTACGCACCGACGGTAAAAAAGATTTTGTCGAAGTTTTATTTGATGACTTTAACACAATGACAAGTGAGCTTGCCTTTGTAAATAATAACTTGCAGGAACTCGTTAATGAAAAAACAGCTAAAGTTACTAAATTACAAGAATCAATTTTAAAAACAATGGCAAACATGGTGGAGTATAGAGATAACCTGACAGGAGGACATATAAGCAGAACACAGCATACAGTTAAGCTCTTGTTAGAAGAAATTAGAAAACAAGAGATTTACGCTGATATAATTGATAATTGGGATATTTCCCTGATATTGCAATCAACACAATTACATGATGTCGGCAAAATTGTAATAATCGATAACATTTTAAAAAAACCGGGGCCATTAACAGATGAAGAGTTCAGTGAAATGAAAAATCATGTTATTTACGGATTAAGAATAATTGAACGAATTGAAACTGATTCAGGAGAAAGCGATTTATTAAAATACGCGAAAATATTCGCCTTAACCCATCACGAAAAATGGGACGGTTCAGGATACCCCAATAGGTTAAGCGGAGATAAAATTCCATTGCATGGCAGAATAATGGCTATCGCTGATGTTTATGACGCTCTTATATCTGAAAGACCGTATAAAAAAGCAATGACGCACGACGAAGCCATTAAAATTATTACAGAAGGAAGGGGCACACACTTTGATCCTGTGCTAATCGATTTATTTTTAAAAATAGAGCCAATAAGGTTTTTTATATGATTAAAAAAAGAAAAAGCCTCAATCTCCTACCATGACCAGCCTGCTGTAATACGAATAAGGTTAGAAAGGAAAGGGATTCCACCTTTATCTTCATCATAAAAACCATTATAATCATATCTACCTCTCCAATCCACGCCTGAGTAAGAACCCAAAAAAACGTGTGGCAAAGCACCATAAAACTCCATGTAAAAAGGAATTTTATATCCGCCAAATTTAAATCCAAGAGAAGGAGTAATCATTATACCGGATGTATCATCATTATATGAAGAAACGGATAAGTTAGAAGATGAATATCCATACCCTAAATCCAATCCCATAAAAAAGATATTTCTTTTTCCGGGATATAAACGTGCGGTTGCCGATATGCCAAAATCTATCCAATATCTCTCATTATTCAGATGATAATTCAGAAAATAAATATTTCCGCCTAAATGAAAAAGATCATTTATTTTTCGTTCATATCTTAATCCAATATAGTTAATGAAATAAGGCACTCCCCACTCGAACGATAGCCAGTTATTAAACCTATTTCTTACTACTATTTGCTGTTGTTGCTGTGTTTGAGTTTGACCGATTGATTCTATTAATTGGTTGATTGTGGCGTCATTATTTTTAATATCCACCTCGTAAACCTTTTGTGTGACAGCTGTGTTTACATCTACAATTCTTGCAAAGAAATGACATGCTTGTGTTTGTCGATTGTAAGTTATGGAACCTATGACTATGTAACGAACGCCTATGTGTCTGCCGAGTGTCTGAGCGGTTATATTGTCAACAGCAGAAGTTCCAAACTGCTGATTGTTTAGCTGCTCGCTAAGTCTTTCCTTGTTTGTTACTGTAAACCTGTTTAAGTTTGTAAAGGCAGTTATCATTTCGTTAAGCAAATGATTGGAAAAATCAGCCGAATCTGACTGCATCGCAAGAATTGCGATTCTTGAGTTTCTTTCAATCCCTGCGGTCAGCTCTGTTGCAGCGTTTTGAATTGCTTCATTGAGGTTTATTTCTTGAGCATAAACCGGATTAAATGCGTTAATAATCAATATTGCAATTATAATAGAAGAAAATATAAACTTTTTCATGTTAACTCCGCTTGTATTAATTAGGTGTTTTTACTCTTACAGCGATTCCGTTTATTGTCGCGTTCGTTGTTATGGTGCTGTTTGCAGGGTCAACTACAATATCTACGGCGGTAGTAACATAAATAACCGCGTCGGCAGAAAGCATATTGGCTCTTTCTATTAATACATACGTTGCGTTGCTAATAGCAAGTTCACGGGCATCCGGTGAAGAACCGCGTCTTGGCATGGATATATTTTTTACATTAAGCGGGTTAAGCGGGTTAAGCGAGTTTTGCGCCGTGTTTCCGCTAATCACTCCCAAAGAGCCGTATCTCATCGTGTCGCCGGAATATTTTTGTGTGACAGTACTATATACTATAGAACCTTGCCCTGAAACCCTGCCAAGAATAATATAGTCAACCACAGGCGAATTCACACCAGGATTGTGAATAAAATTTGTAGACGATGATTGAATTGGCGCAGACTGACAAGAAGCCGCTGCAAAAGCAAAGATAAAAATAACTACAACAGGTAAAAAACGATTCATTATTTCCTCCAATTATGAATACCCAAATTGCTTATCAAACTGATGAAACATTCCAAATATTCTCTTTTATCATACAATAATATCCAATATTGGAATTATGTCAATAGAAAAAGTTCCAAATTTGCTCTTTTTTAAGAGTAAAATTAATTTATGGATTTCTGGATTAGGCTTAAAAACGAAATAAAGGCAAAAAATACTACCCAAGAATGGATTGCCGGTAAAATCGATGTTCCTTTGAGTACATTCAGGAAATGGATGACCCGTAAGACTTATCCCAATTTGAAAGAAGGTGTTGAAATAGCCAAATTACTTGATGTTTCAGCAGAATATCTTATCACAGGAGTTGAAATAGGAATTTTAAATGATTCAGAGCGTAAACTGATAAACTCATACCGCAAACTCAGCTTATCTGACAAAGAAAATGCTCTCCTGACCCTAAATGCATGGGTCGGAAAAAGCGAGATAAAATGACCCCTAAAAACCTCTCCCAACCTGCTTTTTCGTGACAAATTGCCTCTTTCCAACTTGCTTTTTCGTGACAAATTTACCCTTTTCAACCTGCTTTTTCGTGACAAATTTGCCCTTTTCAACTTGCTTTTTCGTGACACTGGCGCTAATATTAAGGCAGGGGTAAACTATGGTCTTTCACCGGAAAACCTATCAAAAGCTGCTGGATTGGAAGAAAAGAAGCAATGGAAGCACGGTTATTCTTCTAAACGGCGCAAGACGCGTCGGTAAAAGCTTTTTATGCGAACAATTCGGGAAAAACGAATATAAAAGCATGATTCTTATTGATTTTGGGAATGTCTCAAATGAAGTTAAGGACATTTTCGAAAATGACAGCGCCAACCTTGATATGTTCTTTACCAAATTGTCAGCATTTTTTAACACGCCTCTTTATAAACGGGAAATAAGTTCTAAAGAACTAAGTTCTTCTGAACTTAGCTCTAAAGAACTTAGCTTAATTATTTTTGATGAGGTGCAATTGTATCCCCATGCGCGCCAGCTTTTAAAATACCTTGTTGCCGACGGCAGATATGACTATATAGAAACAGGCTCTCTTTTATCGTTAAAGCAAAATATTCAGGATATTTTGATTCCATCGGAAGAAGAAGAAATCCAAATGTTTCCCATGGATTTTGAAGAATTTTTATGGGCTATGGGTAATGAAACAACCATTCCGCTTTTGGTTTCCTGCTTTGAACAAAAAAAACCTCTTGGGCAGGCATTGCACCGCAAAGTTATGAACGATTTTAGGCAGTATATGTTAGTCGGCGGAATGCCGCAGGCTGTCAGTGAATATGCGCAGTATAAGGATTTTGCCGCGGCTGATAAAATAAAAAAACAAATTTTAACGCTGTACCGCGCCGATATTGCCAAATTTGCAGGCATTTATAAAAATAAAGTAACCTCAATTTTTGACGCTTTACCCGGGCAGCTTTCAAAAAAAGAAAAAAAATATAAATTATCATCAATCAGTAAAGACGCCCGCTCGCGCAGATACGAAGACGCATTTATGTGGCTTAACGATGGCATGATAGCTAATCCTTGTTTTAACGCGACAGACCCCAATGTCGGGCTTGCTTTAAGCAGCGATTTTTCTACGCAGAAACTTTATATGGCTGACACAGGGCTTTTGGTTACGCACACATTTTGGGATAACGATTATTCTGACAACGAACTTTACCGCGCCATCTTGCTTGACAGGCTTAACATCAACGAAGGAATGCTTATGGAAAATATTACGGCGCAAATGCTTCGCTGCGGTGGACACCGCCTGTTCTTCTATTCAAGATCCAATAACATTGATCGCAAAGATTCGATAGAGGTTGATTTTCTCATCGCTAAAGGAAAAAAACTATGTCCTGTCGAAGTTAAATCCGGAAATTATCGTTTCCATTCTTCGCTGGACAAATTCAAACACAAATTTTCCAAATTAAAACTTGGCGATTCCTACATTATTTACACAAAAGATTTTATGATAAAAGACGATATTATCCATTTGCCTGTTTATATGACAATGTTTCTGTAAATAAAAAAACCCCAACCGCAAACGCGATCAGGGGTTATAAATCAATCGTATACAAATGGTTTAGAACGGTCTTTCCGACAGATACTTGTACTCTTTGTAAACGCGTTCAGCCTGCTTCTTCGCTTTCGCGAGTAACATATCCGCACGTGCCGGGTCAGCAGCTTTAAGGCTCTTGAAGCGCACTTCCTTGTACATGAAGTCTTCAATTGCTGTTGTCGGCTCTTTAGAGTCAAGCATGAAGGGGTTTTTTCCTTCTTCTTTTAATCTTGGGTCGTAGCGATACAATGGCCACAAGCCGCTTGTTACAGCTGCCTTGCCCTGTTCCTGTCCCTTACTCATGTCGATACCGTGGTTGATACAATGCGAGTAAGCGATGATGAGCGAAGGTCCGTTGTAGGATTCCGCTTCGCGGAAGGCCTTGATAACCTGATTCATGTTCGCGCCTAAGGAAATCTTCGCAACGTATACATAGCCGTAGGTCATCGCGATCGCGCCAAGGTCTTTCTTTACATTTTCTTTACCTGCCGCGGCAAACTTCGCGATTGCGCCTACAGGAGTAGCTTTTGACATTTGTCCGCCTGTGTTGGAATAAACTTCTGTGTCCATACAAAGCAGGTTGACGTTTTTGCCGGAAGCAAGAACGTGATCCAATCCGCCGAAGCCGATGTCATACGCCCATCCGTCACCGCCGAAGCCCCAGACAGATCTCTTTATAAAGTGATCCGCAAGTGAGAGCAGCAATTTTGCTGTCGGCTTACTGTCCTTCGCGAGAGCGGCTTTAAGCTCGTCAACATTTTTGCGCTGTTCATTAATATCAGCTTCTGTCTCCTGCTTGTTGGCAAGCAGTTTGTCGACGATTGCGGCGGCAATGCCTTCGCTCTTTGCCTTCGCTCCCATTTCGCGGGCATGAACAGCAAGCTTATCGCTTGTAAGTCTAAAGCCAAGCGCGAATTCCGCTGTGTCTTCAAAGAGAGAGTTAGACCATGCCGGTCCCCTGCCTTCGGCGTTTTTACAATAAGGCGTTGTCGGTAAGTTACCGCCATAAATCGAAGAACAGCCTGTGGCGTTCGCGATAAGCGCTCTGTCGCCGAAAAGCTGAGACATCAATTTAATATAAGGTGTTTCACCGCAGCCGCCGCAAGCGCCTGAGAATTCAAACAATGGGCGTTTGTAAGCGAGAGCTTTAGGATTGCTGAGCTCGCCGTCCGCCGGAGTTTCGGGAAGACTCAAGAAATAATCCCAAATTGCTGCTTGCTCTGCGTGGAATTCAGGATCATCAGAATATGATTTATAGGTGAGAGGCGAAGGACTTCCGTCGCCCTTGCACATCGGACATGCTGTAAAACAAACGCCGCATTCATAGCAGTCTTCGCACGCGATAACAAGCGTAGCTTTCTTGCCGTCAACAGCTTTGGGTTTAATTTCCGCAGTCTGGAAACCTTTCGGCGCTTTCGCGATTTGGTCAGCGTTAAGATTTTTCATGCGGATACACGCGTGAGGACAAACAACTGTACAAATACCGCACTGTGTACAAACATCGGGGTTCCAGATTGGAACGCGTTCCGCGACAGAGCGTTTTTCGTACTGTGTTGTAGCTGTCGGGAAAGTTCCGTCTTCCGGGATCTTGCTGACAGGCAGCGAGTCGCCGTTCTGGAAAGAAACTGTTCCAAGCACTTCTTTAATAAACGCGTCTTTCGCGTGAGCAAAGGGTACTTTCATGTGGTGATTGCCTTCTGTGCTTGAAGAATACTTAACTTCTTCTACAGCGCCTAAAGCTGCGTCAACTGTCTTGTAGTTCTTTTCTACAACGTCAGCGCCTTTCTTACCATATGAATGTTGGATATGCTCTTTCATCAATTTGACAGCTTCAGCTTCCGGCAGTACGCCAGAAATTTTAAAGTAAGCAGCCTGCATAACTGTATTGATGCGATTACCCATTCCGGTTGAGCGGGCAATTTCCGCGCCGTTAATAACATAGAATTTTAACTTTTTATCGATAATCTTTTTCTGGACTTCGACAGGAAGCTCTTTCCATACATCCGCCGCCTTGTAAGGGCTGTTAAGAAGGAATGTTCCGCCTTCTTTAAGTTTAGAAAGCATGTCGTACATTTCCATGTAGGCGAATTTATGACAGGCGAGGAAGTCCGCTGAATTGATAAGATATGGGCGGCGAATTTTTCCTTTGCCGAAGCGAAGGTGAGAAACTGTAAAACCGCCGGATTTCTTTGAGTCATATGAGAAATAAGCCTGTGCGTTAAGATCGGGTCTTGCTTCGCTGATGATCTTGATTGAGTTCTTGTTCGCGCCGACAGTTCCGTCCGCACCAAGACCGTAGAACAATGCTTCGTTCATACCCTCTTCTTCGATGAAGAAGTTATGATCGTATTCAAGGCTCTTTCCAAGAACATCGTCTTTAATACCAACGATGAAGTTGGCGATTTTCTTGCCGGAGAGATTGTCATAGACCGCTTTCGCCATACTGGGTGTAAATTCTTTTGAACCTAAACCATAGCGTCCGCCGAGTATAATCGGTGTCGCCTTAAAGTCGCCTGAATCCTGCATTTCCGCGATTGCTGTGCGGACATCTTCATATAAAGGTTCACCGAGTGAGCCGGGTTCTTTTGTGCGATCCATTACCGCGATTGCTTTTACGCTTGAAGGTAAGGCTTTTACAAAAAGTTTCGCGTCAAAGGGGCGGAAGAGACGTACTTTTAATACGCCGGTTTTTTCGCCTTTACCGTTAAGGTAATCAACTGTTTCTTCGACAACTTCAGCGCCGGAACCCATTATGATAATTACTTTTTCCGCGTCTTTCGCGCCGTAATAATCAAATATGTGGTATTGGCGTCCGACAACCTTCGCGAACTTATCCATTTCCGCTTGAACAATACTTGGTACTTTATCGTAGTACTTGTTTACGCCTTCGCGTCCCTGGAAATAAGTGTCAGGGTTTTGGGCAGTACCGCGAATATGCGGATTTTCGGGAGTAAGACCCCGTTTGCGATGTTCAGCGATAAGATCGTCGTCGATCATTTCGCGCATTTGGTCATAAGAAATTTCCTCAACATTCTGAAGCTCATGGCTTGTGCGGAAACCGTCAAAGAAGTGAAGGAAGGGAACCCTTGAACGCAAAGTGCTCGCGTGAGAGATAAGCGCAAGATCCATTACTTCCTGAACACTGTTGGAAGCAAGCATCGCCCAGCCTGTCTGGCGGCAAGCCATTACGTCCTGGTGGTCGCCAAAAATCGAAAGGCTCGATGTAGCCAAAGCACGGGCCGAGATATGGAAAACCGTGGAGGTGAGCTCGCCTGCGATTTTATACATGTTTGGAATCATGAGCAATAAGCCCTGAGAAGCTGTAAATGTTACGGACATCGCGCCTGTTGTAAGCGCTCCGTGAACAGCGCCTGCCGCGCCTGCTTCGGACTGTAGCTCGATAACATCGGGAATGGAACCCCAGATGTTTTTGCGCCCCTGGGCTGAAAACTCATCTGAGAGCTCTCCCATCGGGCTGGAAGGAGTAATCGGATAAATCGCGATTACTTCGCTGAGCGCGTGGGCAACGTGCGCCGCCGCGTTATTACCGTCAATCATTGCAATGTTTTTGTCTGCCATACCATTTCCTCTGCTTTTTGATAGATTTACTAATACTATAGAGGATTTTAACATGAATTTAGGGCAAGTTCAAGCGTCAAATATTAACATAAAGTGTGGTAGAAATGAAGAATAACAATGTCTATACGGAAGGTACTGCGGGGCTTTCAGCCTTTTTTTCCATCATTTTATCAATTCTGCTTAAAAGCTCAGGCGCTTCATAGGGTTTAGAGATAAGATCCGCGGCTCCGATTCGTGAAGCATAAAGCTTTTCCCTTACACCATCCAGGGACGTTAAAAAAGCAATGGGTACGCTTCTTAAGAGGCTTATTCCTTTAATCTTGTTATAGGTTTCCCAGCCGTCCATTTCGGGCATTAAAACATCAAGTAAAATAGCGTTTGGTATATAGCCTTTAGACAATAAAACAAGGGCATCTTTACCGGATTTAGCGGTAGTAACTTCATATTTTCCTTTTAGTATATTTTCCGCGATTACAAGATGAACTTCATTATCATCTACTATAAGGATTTTTTTCATTGCATTATCCATAAAAATATCCTCTCCCTTGCTATATTGTCGGCAAAAAACAAGGATTCCGCAATAGGTAAGTATATATAATATAGTAATTATAGCGTAAAAAGGCAAATTAAACAGGAATTGAGGTGATTATTTGGAGTTATTAGGAAAAATTTTACTATATTAAGCCGTGTTTCATTATCTCTTGATCAATGTTAATTTCTAAGTCATACTGACAAAATGAAATGCAAGTTATGGTTATTTATAGCGATTTTAACAACGGCGATATTTATAAGCTGTGATGGCGGTTCCGGATCTTCCAAGGAAAAAAAGAATTTTGATAAAAACGCGTCATATGCCCTGGGTTTGAATATTGGGGCTGGTCTGCTTGAGGATCTGGACGCGAATAAAGTATATCCTGATTATAATGAGTTGCTTAAAGGAATAAGTGACGGTTTAAAAGCGAAAAAAACTCGTTTTACCCTGGATGAAGCGAGAGAAATGATCGGCGCGGCTATCGATGCCATTGGCGAACAAGAGGCAGCAAGGGCAATACAGGAAGAAACGGAATTCCTCGCGGAAAACGCGAAGAAACCGGGCATAACAATAACGCCAAGCGGGCTCCAATATGAAGTTATTAAATCAGGTTCAGGACCCAAGCCATCATATGAAGACTCGGTTCTCGCGCACTACGAAGGCACTTTTACAAGCGGAAAATTCTTTGACAGTTCTTACACCAAAGGAGCCCCCGAAACATTCAAACTGGACGAAATAATTCCCGGCTGGACCGAAGGTTTGCAGCTAATGAGCGTCGGCAGCAAGTATAAATTTTATATTCCGTCAAATATTGGTTACGGCGAGGAAGGCGCGAGGAATTACATGACCGGCGAATATATAATACCTCCCTATAGCACATTGATCTTTGAAGTTGAACTTCTTGAAATAAATCCCAAATAACGGAGAACTAAAATGAGAAAATTAATTGTTTTTTTATGTCTCTTTTTCGCGGTAACATTTGTTTACGCGAGTGGCATTCAGGATGATTATTCAAACGCGAGCGAGAAAACGCGCATGAGTTACGCCTTTGGCATGGTAATCGGCAATAACTTTGATTTAAAATCAATGGGGATTGATTTTGATTACAAGGCGTTTTCTGATGGTTTAAAAGATGTAGTAGAAAGCAATCAGACCAGGTTTACTGAACAGGAAGCTGTGGAGATTGTAGAAACTGCCTTGTATAAAGCGTCAGAAAAAACAGCCGCGGAAAATAAAAAAATGGAAGAAGATTTTCTTTCAGTTAACGGCAGACGTTCCGAAGTAACGGTAACAGACAGCGGGCTTCAATACGAAATAATTCAGGATGACGGCGGTGAAAAACCTTTATCAAGTTCTGTTGTCAGGGTAAATTATTCAGGAACATTTATAGACGGCACACTCTTTGACAAATCCACAGAAGAAGACGGCGCCTTTATTCCGCTGGAACTTGTAATTCCCGGCTGGACAGAAGGTTTAATGCTGATGAGCCCCGGAAGCATTTACAAATTTTTTATACCTTCAAAGCTCGCGTACGGCAACGAAGGCATAAGGGGAATTATCCCGCCCTTCTCCACATTAATATTCAATGTCGAGTTGCTCGAAATTATTAATGAGAACGAAGACGAATCCTAAACACTGATCCTTCACCGGCTCGGCTTTCCGCTTCGGCGTTTCCCTTGTGCAGCAGGGCGATATGCCGAACGATGGAGAGCCCAAGTCCGGTGCCTCCTTCTTCGCGCGACCTTGCGCGATCCGTTCGGTAAAATCTTTCAAATATACGTTCAAGATGTTCAGAGGAAATGCCTATTCCTTTATCGCGCACTTCAAATACAAGCATATCATCTTCTTCAAACGCGCTAACCCACACTTTTGATTTTTTTGACGAATATTTTATGCTGTTATCTATTAAATTGATCAGCGCCTGAATTATTAAAGAGCCGTAAAGTTTAGCGCTTAAACCTTTTTCGCAGTCAACTTTAACTTCAATTTGTTTTTTCTTTGCCTGATGAGCTGTGGAAGAAACAGCCTCATCAATAATAGATGAAACTTTTACATCTTCCATCTCTCGCGCGCCAGCCGAAGCTGATGTCCCGTTATTTTCCAAATCCGCGAGCAGCAAAAGATCGTTTGTCAGGTTTTCCATTGTGCCGGCGTTCTTTTGTATAATCCCGATAAAATGTTTGTTTTGCTTGTCAGAAATTGAATCCGCAAGCGTTTCCGAAAACCCTTTTATAACCTGTATGGGAGTGCGAAGCTCATGCGATACATTCGCGACAAAATCTTTTCGTATTCTTTCCAGTTTTACAAGACGCGTAACATCCTGTAAAACAAGAACAACACCCGCTCCGCCTTTATCGTCAGTTTTAAGCGGAGAAGCGTAAACCTGGAAAAATTGTTCTGTTCCGGCGTGGAAAGTTATTTGGGTTTCAAAAGACTCGCCTAAAGCAATTGCCTTTTTAGCGATTTCCGCTAATTCAGCCGAACGAGTCACTTCCAACAGCGTCATGGCAGAGCCGCTTTTTATGTCACGGTCTCCTAGATTAAAAAGTTCTCTCGCTTTTGGATTTACAAGATGCAGTTTTAATTCGCTGTCCATAGCGAAAACAGCTTCTGACATTCCGTTTAAAATCGCTTCCAGGCGATTACCTTCCAGTCTGGCATTTTCAAATCGCAATGATAGTTCCTGCAGAATGGCGCGCATCGCTTTTTCTAAACTTGTAAACTCAGGCGAGACAAGGTCAATCGCCTTTGGGTCTGAAAAAACCTTCGTGCTTGTCTGCGCTATATTCACAAGCCGTCCAAGCGAAGACGCAAGGGAGCGAGAGTATAAAATAATCGCCCAAAAAGCCGCGGCGATAAAAATACAAATAAAAATAACAAAGGGCAGCACAATCGAAGAAATCCGCGAGCCGAATTCACGTATTGTATACGAAAGCCTGAACACGCCTATTACTTTTTCGTTATCGTCCAATACAGGAAGTGCGTAATAAATGCGCCTCATGCCCGTGCTGACAGAATCGCGTCTTGAGCTTCCTTCCCTGCCCTCAAGCGCGGCAATAACTTCTTCGCGATCGATATGGTTTACAAGCCTGTCTGTCACATGGGAATCCCATAATACATAACCCGAAGGAGCGATTAAAGTAAGCCGGTACGCTTCATCAACATTAAAGGGAAGAGACAGCGTAACCGGAATTTGTCCGTTATTTATTAAAAATATTTCATCTATTTTTTCATCACCCATAGCGAGCATTAAGGCTTTGGCGGTGTTTCCAAGACTTCTTAAATTAATTTCATAGTAAAGCGAATTCATAAATACCATTACTGAAATCACAAATACTGCGGAAAACCCAAGCACAGCCAAACCAAGCGTAATAATACTATTCTTAAAAATCGTCACAATAAAACTCCTGAATTATTCCTGTATCCGCAGCCGGTATCCAACACTGCGGATAGTTTCGATCATATCGCCTGCTTTGCCCAGCTTTTTTCGCAAGCCTAATATTTGCACATCAACAGAGCGGTCGGTAACCGGATAATCAGGACCTCTTATCGCTTCGATAATCTGGTTACGCGAAAAAACAATTTCCGGGTTGGATAAAAAATGTTTTAACAGAGCAAACTCTGTCGCGAAAAGATCAAGCTGTTCATCGCCATTAAACGCGATGTGACGCGCGTCATCCAGTTTAAGATCACCCTGCTGCCACACCGTGACAGAAGTGTCAACGCCGCCTTCTTCCTGTCTTCTAAGCCCCGCGCGAATTCTCGCGATTAAAACTTTGGGGCTGTAAGGTTTAACAACATAATCATCCGCGCCAAGCTCAAGTCCTGTAACAATGTCGGATTCTTCGCTCTTTGCCGTTGTCATTATAATTGGAACACTTTTGCATTGGTCAATTTCTCTGATTTTTTTTAATACTTTTAAACCGTCTATGCCCGGCAACATGATGTCCAGCAATATGCAATCAACTTTTTTTGTTCTTAATATTTTAAGCCCGTCTTCGCCGTTTACCGCCTGAATGAGTTTCCAGCCTTCCTTAGACATCGCGTGAGACAGCATTTCCTGAATCGCGGGATCATCTTCGACAATTAGAATGACAGCCTTACTCATTTAATTCCTCACGCTTGCCTTCGATCATGTAAATTACAGCTTCGCAAATATTTGTGATATGATCTCCAAGACGTTCAAGCTGATTCGACGTTTGAAGTATCTGAAGCGCGCCTTTTATAAAGTCTGTTTTTTTCTTTTTCATTAATTTTAGAATCTCTTCTGTAAGTTCCTTGTGCTCTTTATCAATTTTGCAGTCCATGGCGGCGGCATCCCGCGCAGCCTGCGCATTCTGCTCCATAAAAGCTGAAATCGCGGCGCGAAGCATTTGCTGACCTATCTTCGCCATTTTTTCCAAATGATCCTGAGCGCCAAAAGGAGAGGCGTCGCTTTTCGCGAGTTTCTTTGCCGCGCGCGAAAGATGAACAGCATGGTCACCTACCCTTTCGATATTGCCAGTAATCTTAAAGATTGCGACCATTTCGCGGAGATCGCGCGCCACAGGATGCTGTGTAGCGATAATCATAGCGGCGTCATCTTCGATTCGCATTTGAAGAGCGTCAACTTCTGAATCGTTGGCGCGCACTTCTTTCGCAAGCTCGCTGTTGCGCGTTTTAAGCGCAGTAAGCGCCTTGCCAAGATTTTCTTCCACCCTGACAGACATTGTTAAAATATCCTGACGCAGCCGGTTCATTTCATCAGATAAAAATTTTCGCGATTCCATTTTCTTAACCTTCCCCTTAACCAAATCTACCAGAAATATAATCTTCTGTCCTCTTGTCCCGCGGGTTTGTAAAAACCGCTCTTGTATCATTGTACTCTATTAGTTCACCAAGCAGGAAAAAAGCGGTTTTATTACTGACACGGGACGCCTGGTGCATCGCGTGAGTAACCAAAATAATGCTGTAATCCGTTTTAAGCTCTCCGATAAGTTCTTCGATGCGTCCCGTCGCGATTGGATCCAGGGCGCTTGTCGGCTCGTCCATTAAAATAATTTCAGGCTCCATCGCGATACTCCTCGCGATACAAAGACGCTGTTGCTGTCCGCCGGAAAGCGCCTGAGCCGGTTTTTTTAACCTGTCTTTTACTTCGTTCCAGAGTGCCGCTTTTTTAAGCGAATTTTCCACAATGTCAGCAAGAACGCGTTTGTCTTTAACGCCCTGCATTCGCTGACCATAAGCGACATTGTCAAAAATCGACATGTTAAATGGATTTGGTTTTTGAAACACCATGCCTACACGGCTGCGAAGTTCTGTTACGTCCATGTCACCGTAAATATCCTGCCCATCCAAAAGCGCCTGTCCTGTTATCCTGCATGATGGAATAAGATCGTTCATGCGGTTGAGCACTCGGATAAATGTCGATTTTCCGCAGCCCGAAGGTCCGATAAGAGCGGCAACGTCACCTTGCTTAATACTAAAGTTGATTTTTATCAGCGCCTGAAAATCACCGTAGAATAGATCAAGTTCTTTTACATCTATTTTATCTTCCATATACTAAATGTCTCCTAATTTTTTTCTAAAGTTTGCCGTAAGCAGTTTTGTTGCCGAATTAATTATCACAACTAATATTATCAGCACCGAGGCAGTGGCGAACGCGATACCAAAATCTTCCGGGCGCACCGCTTCGCTTGTTAGATAGTAAAGATGAATGGTTAATATTCTTCCCGATTCAAAAATTGTGCGCGGCATATTTTTAGTCAGCCCCACTGTAAGCAGCACAGGCGCGGATTCGCCGATTACGCGTCCGATCGCTAAAATAACAGAGGTTAAAATTCCGGGGAGAGCCGAAGGCAAAACAACATGTATGGTTGTTTGAAACTTTGTCGCGCCAAGAGCGAGAGAGCCTTCCCTGAATGAATCGGGAATGGACTTTAGCGATTCCTCCGTTGTGCGAATAATTACAGGCAGTATCATTATACTCAGTGTAAGAGAACCAGCGATTATAGACTGACCAAGATTTAACATTCGGCAGAACATCAAGAGCCCGAAAAGACCGTAAATAATTGAGGGAATACCGGCAAGCGTTTCTATCGCTAAGCGCAGGATTCTAATGAAGGAAGAATTACCGGAATATTCATTAAGGAATATCGCTGTCGCAAGCCCAACTGGCAGCGCTACCGCAATTGAAACGATCACAACATAAAGGGTGGTTACAATCATCGGGAGAATACCTGTTTCCGTGTTGGTAAGAAACGACCAATTCAAAAACCCAGCCTGCGAGCGAAATATGTATACAATTACAAATAACAAAGCAATAATAACAATACCCAATGCCGCGACCATAACGCCGTATAAAATGTTATCAAATATTTTTCTCTTTATTAACTGCTTCATACGTCACTCTCAACTTTTCGACGATACCACAAAATCACGCTGTTCAATATTAATATGATCGAAAACAGCGTAACACCAATCGAAAACAACATTTCGCTGTGCCTGCCTGACGCGTAACCCATCTCCATGGCTATTGTAGAAGTAAGCGTTCGTACGCTCGCAAGAGGATTTATCGTAAGCTGAGGCGAGTTACCAGCGACAAGAATTACCGCCATGGTTTCTCCTACCGCGCGAGAAATCCCAAGAATGACGCCCGCGATAACCCCCGAGTTAGCATGAGGCAGAACTACCTTCCATGATGTCTGCATCTTGCTCGCACCAAGTGAAAGGCTCGCTTCCCTGACAGAGAGCGGAACTGCGCGGAGGGAGGTCTCTGCGATTGTAATGACAGTCGGCAGAATCATAAGCGCGAGCACGATTACGGCGGAAAGGAGAGTGCTTCCCGATGAAACATTAAACGCATTTTTTACAAAAGGAACTATCACCATTAAGCCGAAGAAGCCATACACGACGGAAGGAATACCGGCGAGCAGTTCAACGCCGGCGCGTACAATAGCGGCAAACTTCGGCTTTAGAAATTCCGACATAAAAAGAGCGCATAACAAGGCAATCGGTACTCCAATTAAAATGGCGCCAAAACTTGCCAATAAAGTTCCCGCAATCATTGGGAAGATGCCAAAGACTTTGTCTCTGCTCGGACGCCACTCCAATCCGCCAAGAAATTTAAAAATACCGTACGGAGGTTCAGGCAGAATAACGTGTATTCTTTTTTCCAAAGCGGCAATATTTGCGGGAAATCCTGCCGTGTAAACATAAGCCTCGGGATATGTAATATTAACTTCTGTGTTATATGTAAAGGAAAGCATTTTTTCCGGGTCTTTCTCGTTATTTTTTATACTTATGTCAAGTGTTGTATCGTCAAAACGAATCGAAATAAAATTTGTATTTTTTGGAATATAAATAAAAGTGTTATGATCTTTATATGTAATACCGTTAACTGTTAATTCGCTGATTCGCTGTGTCACAAGACGGACGCCGTCCGCTGTGGAGGTAAGGAACGGCATTGTCCCCTGCGCGAAAACAAAAAGTAAAATCGCCCCCAATGCCAAAACGGAAAAGAGGGCGACAATACTAACCAGATGTTTAAAAAAAACATCCGCAAATTTTTTGTTCATGCTCAACGTAAAATTATTTTACAGTAATCCAACTCTTGCTGACAATAGCCTGCCCTGCAGAACTGAGTGTCCATTCAATAAATGCTTTTGTTTCCGCGTGAACATTATTACCTGTAAGAATAATAAATGGGCGCGCGATTTTGTAAGAGCCGTTCTTTACATTCGCTGTTGTCGGTTCAATTCCGCCGACAGAAATAGCTTTAATTGTGTCATTAACCGAACCAAGTGAAATATAACCAATCGCGTTTTCGTTCTGCGCAATGTTGGCAAGAATCGCACCTGTGCTTGTCAGCTGATTGGCGTTCGCAAGCAGCTTACCCTGGAATTTTACAAGTTCTTCAAAAGCGCCCCTTGTGCCAGAGCCTTCTTCGCGGCTTACAACAGCAATCGGTGCGCTTTTGCCGCCAACCTGATTCCAGTTTGTGATAGTGCCTGTGTAAATGCCCTGTATTTGATCAAGCGAAAGATTCGCAACTGTATTGCCGCTGTTCACAATAACGCCTATGCCATCAATCGCGACAATTTCCGCGTTAAGTCCCCTGCCCTGCTCAGCAGGCGTAAGGTCGCGGCTGGACATTCCAATCTGGTAAGTTACGCCTGCGTTTGTGATGCCATCGCCCGACCCTGTTCCGTTAATGTTCACTTTGATATTTGGTTTTATTTTTTCGTATTCATGCGCAAACAATTCCATTAGAGGCGTTACAGAAGTAGAACCGCCAACTTCGATTGTGTAAGGTTGCGCTGCTCCGCCCTGACTTGTACCCTTGTTACATGCTCCCGCCAAAACCACGACCGCCGCTAATACAGCTATTAATTTAATCTTCATAATTTACTCCTTCTTAGAAAGTCTGATTAAAATGTAAAATCGCGGTGTTAGAGCATAGTGAGGGAATTGTTAAAATTTGGTTAAATGGCTGGGTTATAACGCATATTAACCCCTTGACTTCCGCCTCATCTTCTTGTATAATTTGGAGTGTAATTCCAAATCGTACAAAGGACTAATATGGCAGATTTAGAGCGAACAATGAAACCTGTGCTTGAAGAAACTGCAAAGGGTTTCCGCGTTATTTTGTTAAACGGGCAAAGACAAGTTGGAAAAACAACTCTGCTTACGAATATAGCGAAAGGATCAAAACGCGCTTATGTATCGCTTGATGATTTAAATGCCCGAAAATTAGCTCAGAACGATCCTGAGCTATTTATTGAGCAGTATCCGCCTCCTGTTATTATTGATGAAGTTCAATATGCTCCTGAGCTGTTCCCTTTTATAAAAATTTATGTCGATACCCATAAAAATCAAAAGGGAGCATTCTGGCTTACAGGTTCGCAAAAATATAAACTAATGCAGGGAGTACAGGAATCGCTGGCAGGAAGAATCGCGATTTTGGATTTAATGGGATTGTCATACAGAGAAAAAACAAAACAACCTTTTTCCGGTAAGCCCTTTCTTCCTACAATGGAAAAAATTAAAGATGGTAAAAAGCTTTCTATACAGAATGTTTACAAACATATCTGGGAGGGCGGACTACCCGAGCCGTTTGTTGACAAGAAAGTAGAACGAGATCGATACTATTCATCTTATGTGCAGTCATATATAGAACGTGACGTTAAAGATTTTCACAATATAGAAAAACCATTGCAATTCTTTGATTTTATTACTGTTGTTGCCGCGCAGACCGGACAGCTTTTAAATTATTCATCATTTGCCCGTGACATTGGGATTGATGTAAAAACAGCGCAAACATGGATGGGAATTCTGGAAAGATCGGGATTGGTTTATTTATTGCGTCCATACTCGCCGAATTTAACAAACAGAATTATTAAAACGCCAAAAATGTATTTCTTAGATACAGGTTTATGCGCTTATCTTACAAAGTGGTTAACGCCGGAATCTTTGATGTCTGGCGCAATGTCAGGCGCAATACTGGAAACCTATGTTGTTGGAGAGATTTTAAAATCATATTTGCATAACGGAAAGGAACCCTTAATTTGGATGTACCGCGACGCCAATCAAAACGAGGTTGATAT
>Ga0209755_10000892_pt1 | contig 51011 bp, 42 predicted proteins | sample TergutCo191P1_FD_187301 | JGI IMG/M metagenome (GOLD analysis project Ga0209755, IMG submission 187301) | Cornitermes sp. P1 segment gut microbial communities from Petit-Saut dam, French Guiana - Co191P1 (SPAdes) (version 2) | ecosystem: Host-associated > Arthropoda: Insects > Digestive system...
GGGGGGGGGGGGGATAATCATAATTCAAGAAACTGGAAATGCGCATAACTCCTCCTTAAAAGGCGTTTTTCGGATTTTCGGTTTCCACTACCTCAAACCCTTTTCTTAATTGTAATCTAACACATTTTTTTAAATTTTACAAGGGGAGATTTGAAATTAATCGCCGGGATTCTACAGCATCACAATCTTCTGCGCTATCAATTTTGCAAGTGAAAAACGCGAATCCATGTCGTCGGAGCTGTTGTTTAAAAATGTTTGAAACTCGGCTGAAAATGAGCCCGGCAAAATCGGAAGTTCACTCACCTGTTTGTAATACGCGCGGTGAGAGGGCTCGAAGCGTTTGTTTATGCAAAAAAGCGTTAAACACGCGTTTTTTATAAAACCTGCGGAAGCGATTAGGTAATGAAACCTGTCACCCTGAAAACAGGCGGCTCCCAAATCAGAAAGAAAATGTTCCATTTTTGATTGAACGGTGTTTCGCATTTCTGTCCAGTACTTGTCTCCGATATTTTCAAGTTTTTTTCTTACATCATGTATCCAGTCGGAACGCGAAAAGACTATTTCGCAGTTAGCCAGCCTGTAGAAACCGTAAGTTCCCGAATCTTTTATGAACCACAATGATTCATGATCGGAGCAGGCAATATTTACAAGCTCGTCAACTTTTTTTGTTTTCTTGTATTCAAGGCGGACAGGAATGTCGCCTATTAAAAAACGATCTTTTTCGCTCTGCCCCGCGCTTTCAAACGCGGCGACATCATCTCCGAGCTGGCGGCATCGATCCTCGGCTTTGGGAATTGAACCGTTGCAAAAAACATCCAGAATAAGCGCGAAATACGGGTCTAACGTATCCTGCATGGCGGCTTCATTTAATGTGATACATTCGACGCCCTTCCATGACGACAGGATTTCCGTAAAGCGTTCCACTAACAATTTTGTTTTATATTTCATAGAAATTCCCCACGTATTCAGTGTATCATGAGATTGGAATTATGGAAACCGATAAATTCAAAACCTCAGTTTTCCTCGTTTTAGTGCCGCATCAGGACGCAAGAGGCGAAATTCGCAAACACTCACAGCTATTGTTAAAAAAAAGCCTTTCAGGCAGATATATTTTCCCATATGTCGCTCCAATCGCCCTGCTTAAAAAGCCGTTCACCCCCGACGAATTAAAAATAACCGCAAAAAACCTGAGAATAGCCGCCTCGGGCGAAAAATTCCAAACTTCAGAAACAATCTGCACGCACTTCCCTGCGCATGAAAACAGCCTGCGCCTCTTAGGTCCGCGTTTAAATATCGATATTGACCTTTGCGCAATGAATTGCGCGCCGGAAAAAATAAAAAAACAAATCACAGCCGCGGTGATCGGCTTATATCTGATACCGGAAACATCCGAACAGCAAGTTGACGCCGTGCCGCAGATAAATTTATCCTTTCGCGCAGCGGCTGCCGCCAACTTGTTTTGGCGTCCTGTCAGAAAAAATGGCGAAATTTATTACAAGTGGAAAATCGGAAAGCTTTCGTGGCTTCCAAGGACTTTACAAAAGTTATAGTCATGCAATAAAGTAGAATCATGAAAGGTAAAAAACGCCACGATTTTTTTTATATATACGGCAGGAAGTTCTTTTACCAATCATTAGCCGAAAAATTTAATTTTAAGTTTGATAATATTGATACTCCAAACGCGCCCTATATTGTTATCTCTAATCATCTTACAAACTGGGATCCGATTCTTATCGGTTTAAGTTTTGGTAAACCGATGTATTTTGTCGCTTCCGATCATATTTTGCGAAAAGGACTCGTCAGCAAACTGCTTAAGTTTACCGTTTCTCCGATAGCGCGCGTAAAAACCGCGAACGAAACGCAGACTGTTATTTCCATTTTTAGGCGTTTAAAAGATAATTGCAATGTCTGCATTTTTACCGAGGGGACAACTTCATTCGACGGTGAAACAGGCGAAGTGCAGCCGTCTATCGGCAAGCTGATTAAGAGAGCCGCGGTTCATCTGATAACTTACAAATTTACAGGTTCGTATTTTACTTTCCCAAGGTGGGCGCGTTTTTTCCGAAAAGGAGAAATGCGGGGCAGCCTTATTCAGATATATTCACCGGAAAAAATAGCGTCCATGACAGAGGATGAAATCTACAAAACAGTTGTAAAAGATATTTACACAGACGCGTACAGCGAACAGGAGAAAAACCCCATTGCCTATAAAGGAGAAAAACGCGCTGAATATCTTGAAACAACTTTGTACTGCTGCCCGGAATGCAGACAATTTGGAACATTAAAAAGCCGCGATGATATTTTATACTGCTCATGCGGTTTTAAGGCGTGTTATAATGAATACTGTTATTTTGAAATTCCGGGAAGCGATGAGCAGCCGCCGTTTAAGACCATCAAAGACTGGATAAAATGGGAAAGAAATGTTTTGGAAAACATTGCCGCGAAAAACACGGATAACAACTCTCCCGTTACAGAAGATGATGATCAATTTTTATACGAGATCGTGCGATCAAAAAACAACATATTGATCGCGAAGGGAAAACTCGCAATGTACAGGGACAGAATGTCAATAACCGCAAAATCAGGAGATGTAACAAACTTCCCTCTTAAAGACATAATCGACATGTCTGTTATAACAATGAATACTATTGTTTTCGCAACGGAACGCAAAGTGTATGAAATACACTGCAAACAACAAAGAAGCGCGTTAAAATATATTGATATGCATAGAATTTTTAAATAAACAGAGAAGGAGAGGTGTAATTATGGATTTAAGATTAATAGGCAGCGAATTGTTTGGAAATTATTTTATTTTCAAAAACCCGGACATGTCTTTTGTCGGGCTTATTTCGGTGTGCGCGGTCTGCATATTTATGTTACTTGCAAATATAATAAGAAGAAAGATTCCTTTCTTCAGGCGGCTATTGATGCCCACAGCCGTTATCGCCGGTTTACTCGGGCTTATAACAAAAGAGATAATACTCGCAATATGGGATTTTAACATTTTCAGCGCGGACGCGCTTGGCGCCCTTGTTTATCATCTTTTACCGGTTGGATTTATCGCGTTATGCCTTCGCGAAAGGGATAATTATTCAAAAGAATTTAACTCAAGTAAAATAAAAATGGAACGCGTCGCGGCGGCAAAATCAGGGAGCCTGATTATCGGCGGTTATCTTATACAGGGACTTGTTGGTATTGGCGTAACGGTTCTTTTAGGACTTACAATTATGCCGGAACTTAACAAAGCCACAGGCATAATGCTCGCTCTCGGTTTCGGACAGGGACCGCAGCAGGCAAACGCGACAGGCATTATATGGGATGCGGCGGGTCATATGTCATTTTGGGGAAACGGAGCCGCAAAAAATTACGGTCTTACAATTGCAGCCCTCGGCTTTTTGTGGGCTTCGATACCCGGCATTATCCTTGTTAACTGGACAGCCAAAAAAAAAGGCATTACGCGAAGACGCGATGAATTTCAAAAGACAGGAGACCTTCCTAGCTACAGCATCGAAGAGCCCGATGAAGTTCCTCTTTCCGAATCTGTCGATAAATTTACATTACAGGTGTGCATGGTCGGCGGAGTATACATTATTACAATCGGTTTAATTGTAGGAATAGAAATACTATTCCGTCTTTCAGGCGTTCCATTCCTTATCGATCTTATCCCGACATTCTGGGGTTTCGCGTTCATGCTCGCCGCATTAATCGCTCTCTGCGTCAAAATGATTTTACGCCGCCTTGTAAAAAACGGCGTCATGCACCGCAAATATCCCAACAAGTACATGATGAACCGCATAAGCGGCGTAGCGTTCGATTTATCAATCACCTCCGCTCTCTTTTTAGTTTCCGTAACAACTCTTGGAAGCCTTTGGATCCCGATATTATTAATGACCACACTTGGCGGCATCGCAACCGCAGTATACCACTTCCTTATGAGCCCGATTATTTTCAAAGGCTACAAAGACGAAGGCTTCCTTGCGTTCTACGGAATGCAAACCGGCACTATCGCAAACGGCATGATCCTCACAAGAGAAATCGATCCCGATTTTCAAACACCCGCGGGAGACGACATGGTAATAGGCTCCTCCGCCGCGATAATCCTTGGATTCCCTCTGCTCCTTCTCATCGCGCAGGCGCCGCGCCCCGGAAACCTATGGTGGGTAGCGCTAGTAATATTTTTATACCTGCTAATCCTGCTTGGATATCTACTGAAAGATGCAGTGCTAAAGAAAAAAACGCAGACGGAGACATAGGGTTTTTCATAATTACTACCATATTTTGCCATACAGCCATGTAGTAAAAAAACTCAGAAATTTTTTAAAAATTTTAAATTTTTATCGAAATCGAGCAAGCGCCGCGCACGGTCGAACCCATATAAGGGTACAGATTTTTCATTTTTAGGGGAAGGTCTGTCCGGCGGTTTTATGACACTCCGGATCATCGCTTTTTGGAGAAAATTATGAAAAAGAAACTTATACCCTCAGGCTATAATACATTTCTAAGAGATATAAAAAAGCGTATTAAAACTGCGCAATATGAGGCTTTAAAGTCAATAAATGAAGAGATGATCTTGCTCTATTGGGATATTGGCGGCAGGATTGTTTTTAGCCAGAAAAAGCATGGATGGGGAAAGGCAATAGTGGAAACACTTGCCAGGGATTTACAGACAGAATTTCCGGGGGTTACAGGGTATTCAGCGGATAATCTATGGCGAATGAGGAAATTTTACCTTAATTATACAAATAAGCCAAAACTTGCACCGCTGGTGCAAGAATTAGCCTGGGCGCATAATATTATTATTATGGAGAAATGTAAGCATGATTTAGCCCGTGAGTTTTATCTGCGTATGAGTAAAAAATTCGGATGGACAAAAAATGTTTTGATACATCAGATTGAGAATCAATGTTACGAAAAAACTTTAATAAACCAGACTAATTTTAGAAAAACGTTACCTGAAAAGATCAAGAAACAAGCAAGTCTTGCCATTAAAGATGAATATACTTTTGATTTTCTTGATCTATCCGACAAACACAGCGAAGCGGAATTGGAATACGCGTTGTTGGTAAAGATAAATCAATTTCTTATAGAAATGGGCGGCGTTTTTACTTTTGTAGGAAATCAATTTAAATTAGAAGTCGACGGTGAAGAATATTTTATAGATTTATTATTATATCATCGGCGTTTAAAATGTTTAGTTGCAATTGAACTAAAAATTGGGAAATTCATGCCTGAATATGTCGGTAAAATGCAATTTTATCTGGCTGCTCTGGATGCTAAAATTAGAGAAAAATCAGAACAACCATCTATTGGAATAATTTTATGCAAAGAAAAGAAACGCACTATTGTGGAATATGCTCTGAAAGAAAGTAATAAACCGATTGCTGTAGCAAATTATCGCATTACATCTACTCTGCCAAAAGAATTGCGAAAAGAACTGCCTAACCCTGCGCAAATTCAATTATTACTGGCAAAGATATAAAGAAAGTTAGTCAAATAATCCGACGAGCCATGTGCTTAACCAAGGCAGGTATGTGACAAGAAGCACGACTATCAGGCGGACAAGCAGGAACGGCGAAACATATTTGCATATCTCTACAAACGGTTTTTGGAAACGGTATGAAGAAAGGAAGAGGTTAAGTCCTACAGGCGGAGTAATATACCCTACTTCAAGGTTTACAAGGAAAATGATTCCTAAATGCACCGGATCTATTCCGTAGATTTCCCCAAGGGGAATGATGAGCGGAAGCACAACAAGAATCGCCGAAAACATGTCAAGAACAAATCCTATTAAAAGTAATGCGGCGTTTAGAATTAAGAGGAATGCCCATTTGGAAGAAATTGCGGTATGCATCCACGCGGCGACATTTGAAGGAGCCTGCGTGTCAACAATGTAATAGGAAAAAGCTTTGGCAAGAGCAAGAATTATCAGCACGCCGCCGATTATCGGCACAGCTTTGTTAAAAATTCCCTTGATGTCCTTTAATTTTATATCGCGGTGTATAAAAACTTCTACAATAAAAATATATAAAACGGCGGCGGCGCCGAGCTGGACCAAATCAAGGACGCCTGTAAAATAGGCGATGATCAATAATATAGGAAGTAAAATTTCAAGGCTTGATCCTTTTAATGAAACCATCGCTTTTTTAAACTCAAATTTTTCGACAGGAATCTTTACCTTAAGAGAAATTATAATGCCGAAAACGATCATCGCGATAACAAGCAGAATGCCGGGAATAATTCCGCCCACAAATAAATGCAGAATATTTACCTGCATTACGGTTCCGACTAAAATCAGCGCAAGGCTGGGCGGAAAAAGCACGCCGATGCTGCCTACCGATGTTAAAAGACCTATGGAAAATTTTGGAGGGTACTCTAAATGTTCGCTTAATATCGCGTACAGAATGCCGCCGAGCGCAAGAATCGTTACTCCCGACGCTCCCGTAAACGAAGTGAAAAAAGCGCAGATAATAACAGTTACAATAATTATTCCGCCGGGAAGCCAGCTAAAAAAACTGCGGAATGTATTTACAAGCCTTTCGCCTGCTTTGCTTTCCGAAAGGAAGAAGCCGACTATCGTAAATAACGGAATCGCGATTATATTTTGATTTATAAGACCGAAATAGATATTAACCGCGACAGAATCCTGCTCTCCGCCTGACGCCTGAAGTAATAAAATTGAAAGTCCGCCTAAAATTATAAATAAAGGTATTCCGCTCAGAGCCGCAACGATGAGCAGAATGACAAGAGGAATTTTTGCGTACCACGCCGCGTCCATAAATTTTTCGCAGACGATAAAAATCGCGTCGGGCATATCAAAGCCCCAGATTATTTTCGCGATGGACGGAAAAGAAGCGGCTGTTCCTAAAATGATTACAAATATAGGTAATAAAATCATCCAGCCTGTAAGTCTTGCCCTTCGCGCAAAACGAATGGCGATTATAAAAAAAGCAAACGGGATAATAGCGGCAAGAACGCGCTTGGGCGCGAAGCCCACCATTCCGTCCAGCCCCATTTTAATAAAAGAAATTGAACTCCACGCGATTATAACGGCGACAAATGAAGAGATAAGATTGGAACACACGCTTAACCTGCTTCTTATTTTACCTTCGGGAAGATACTGCACCATCGATATCGCAAGATGAGATTCATTCCTTGTGCAGATCATTCCGGCGATAAGAGCCGTAAATAATAAAAAGTGAGCTATAAACCCGGTGGAAGCCGGAATGCCGGTTTTAAAAAGAAAGTGAACAGCCAGTTCAAGCAATGGAAAAACAGCCATCAGGACAATGACAGTCATACAGGAAATATCTTCGATAAGATACAATATCGATTTTACTTTGCCTGAGTGTTGTCTAATCGCCTGAAAACGCTCAGATGCCATTACCTGAAATTCCACTTTTTATTTTCCTTTTCGAATATCAGACAGAATACTTTTAACCTTGAAATAATAGTCCCTGTTAAAAGTCGGTCTTGCGCCGCTGATCAGCCTATCCTCATATCTATCGGTATCATCATACCAAATCTGACTCTGCGCCGGAGTGAGATACTGCACTGTCAAACCGTGCCTGACCATTGTTGTAAGCGCTTCCGCGTCAAGATTCGCGATGGAAGCTTCGATTTCTTTTTCTATCTTCTTGCAGGCTTCCAAAAGAGCAGGTTTAAATCTTTCCGGGATTCTGCGCCACGTAATTTCATTCATCAATATGCCGCCCATAAAAGGAGCGACGTTAATGTTCGACATATTTTTCGCAACGCCGAATAACTGAGTCCCTGCCGCGAAAACAGGACTGATGTATGTTACGTCGATTCTGCCGCTCTGCAGAGACATTACAATATCGGTTAAATCGGCAGCGACAACCTGATACCCCATCTGCCTGAAAGCCTGCATCAGTTCCGGCTGATCCTGACTTGAACCGAGTTTTATTCTTCGTAAATCATCAGGAGTAACAACGGGAGATTTTGCGAACAATTTTACCCATCCGGCATTCGCCCAGGCAAGAGTGACAAAACCATTCTGCTGCATCTTTGTTTCCAGCTCAGGTTTAATTCTGCGCATGACTTCGGCAAGCTCGGCGTCATCCCTGATTAAAAAAGGATAACTTAGAGCCATCAGTTCGGGAGTAACGGAACTTAATCCCATCGTTGTAAAAATGGCGGCTTGAATCTGATTGTTTTTTAACAGCGCCATAGTCTGCGCTTCACTGCCGGCGGTTCCGCCGTGAAAAACCTTCATGATTATCTGACCATTGGTTATCTTTGACCATTCAGCCGCCAGCCGATTGATCGACTGACCCCACGGCGTATTTTCAGGAACAAGCGAAGCAAGTTTGATCTCCATTGTTCTCTGGGCAAAAACAGGCCCTGTTAAAATCAGCAGAATTAAAACAATAAGCGTTAACCTAAGACAGCCGAAAGTCCTCATAAAAAACTCCTTATTAATATTTTACCAGTCGTTATCATCCCAGTCGTCCCAGTTATCACCGGAATCAAAAAAGATAAATAAACCTGACGCTGTATCCAGAAGGTAGCGCGCCTTCCGCTGGGATATTATATTCACCAGCCTGTTTGACGGATTCGCTTCGATATCGATCTCGAGAGCTTTACCCAGCATCTCTTTGAATTTATCATAGTTTTGAGCGGGAATACAGACTGCCTGAGCGTAAGATACGTATGGTCCCGCGGAAAGGAAAGATGATTTTTCCAGCGCCCTTTGAAAATGGACGTCCACCTTTTTTTTGTCGCTGCCCATCCCGTCGGGAACAGAGGCGTGAAACAGCAGAAGAAAATCATCCAGAGCGCCCTGATTAAAATCCGGGTCAAGTTCGTAGGCGCGTTCTACAAGAGAATAAAATTCAATTATCCTGACGCCAAGATCAAGATCGAACGGATTGAGAGAATACGCGGAAAGTCCCGCCGCGGCGGACCAGTACAGAGCCGGAACATCTTCTTTTTTTGTCTTTGCCAAAAATTGATCTAGAGTCTCATTCTTGAAAGCGCCTGAAAACCCCGGATATTTTAACTCCAAACCGCTGTAAAGAAGATTAAGCCCTCTTATGTAGAGTTTTTTCGAGCGGTCAAGCGCAGCCTGGCGTTCCTGATACCGGCTTTGCTCCAACATTTCCGCAGGTCCCTGAACAAAGGCATTGGCGTACATTACAAACATTGAACCTGTCATATTGATAAGACCCTGATGTTCGGGGTTTTGGGAAAGAAGGGCTTCATACATTTTTATGGCAAACGGAATGGCATCCCCAACGAGCTGAGGGTCATTATCACCTGTGAAAACATCGGAACTGCCTTCGCCCGTGAGCGCGTCCGCCACAAGGTTCATAGCCAGTTTATTAACCGAGCAGGAGGACAGGAGGCAGCAAACGGTTAAAATCATGAAAAATCTGTATCGAGCTTTCATTTTATACCTATGTATTGATTATACCACAAATATTTTAAAAAAAGAGTACTTTTTAGTCATTTTTTTAATATTAGGCAAATTACATTACCACAATTTTGTGTAATATGGTACAATTAAATATGAAGGCAGTAACCGCAGAACGATTAACAAAGGTATACTCAAGCGGTAAAAAAGCTCTGGACAGCGTCGATTTGTCCATAAATGAAAGCGAAATTTTCGGCTTTTTAGGTCCAAATGGAGCCGGAAAAACCACCGCAGTCAAGGTTTTAAACGGGATGCTCCAGCCGACAGAAGGGTCGTGCAGCATCTTCGGCATTGATTCTTCAAGCGCCGCCGAAAAAATTCACGCTATGTGCGGCGTTGTCACAGAACACGCTCAAATGTACAACAATTTAACAGGACTTCAAAACCTTTTGTTTTTCGGCTCTGTCTTTGGTATCGGCGAGGACAAGACAAAACAGAGGTCTTTGGAAATCCTTGAAACCCTTTCGCTCCTGGACGCGGGAAATCAGAAACTCGGCGAATATTCCACGGGAATGCGCCAAAGACTTTCTCTTGCGCGCGCCCTGCTTCATGAACCTAAAATTTTATTTTTAGACGAACCGACTTCCGGGCTGGACCCTGAAAGCGCTCATAGCGTAAATAATTTAATAAAAAACCTTGCGCGGGAAAAAGGCACTACGGTTTTTCTTTGCACCCACCAGTTACGTTATGCCGAAGAAATCTGCACAAAGTATGGTTTGATAAGCGAAGGGGTTTTGCTTGCCGCAGGCTCTCTTGACGAGCTTCATTCGCGTGTTTTTACCGGGCTTACGGTTAAAATAAAAGCTGATAAATACCCGGAAAGACCGGGGATGCAGAGAAACAGCGAATATATTACAATCGAGGTAAAATCCCAGGAAGATATTGCCGCGTTTGTAAAACAAATTGTGGACACAGACGGCAAGGTATATCACGTAACGGCGCACAAACATTCGCTTGAAGAAATCTATTTCGCGATGACAGAAAAAAAAGAAGGTAAAGATGTTTAATAAAATGCAAATTGCCATTCTTAAAAAAGATATTCAAAGCGTTACTTCCAGTAAACGCATGATGAGCGCGCTTGTCGTTGTTCCTATCATGATGGCGGTTGTGATGCCCGTAATTTTTATATCGATAATTCTGTTTACGCCCGAAGATTCGCCTGACATGATTGAACTTTTGCGGCTGCTTCCCGGCGCGAATCCGCAGGGCGCCGATATCCGCGCGCCATTAATTCAAATGATGTTAAATTATGTTATACCTGTATTTTTTATATTAATACCGATTATGGCTTCCAGCGTAATGGCTTCAAGCTCCTTTGTGGGAGAAAAAGAAAAGAAAACTTTAGAAACCCTTCTCTACTGCCCGCTGCCGCTGAAAGATATATTTAACGCAAAAATTCTCGCGTCATTTTTTCTTAGCATGGCTGTGTCCGTATCTTCGTTCATCATCATGATCGTCACGGTAGAAGCTTTTCTGCTAATAGCCCAGGATATGTTTTTTATACCTAACATAAACTGGCTGATAATGATGCTTCTGGTTTCCCCGGGCGCGGCGCTTATTTCCATTAACCTGATTGTCAGAGGCTCGGCAAAATCGCAAAGCTCAGAAGAAGCGCAGCAAAGCAGTTTATTTTTAATAATGCCTGTAATCCTGTTAATAGTCGGTCAGTTCACAGGCATCATGATGCTTAGCCCTTTAATATTTCTTATTCTGGGCGCCGTATTGGCAGTGATAGCCGTACTGACTTTTAAAGGCTCTTATAAAAAGTTTAATTACGAAACAATATTAAAATAACTTTTTACAAAGACGCAAAGAAAACAGAGCGGCTCTGCGTTCTTTGCGCCTTTGCGGAAAATCTTTTTAATCGCCGATAACAGCTCTTATATCTTTTTTAATCGCATTCAGTTTTCTTGCGGCTTCGGCTTTCGCGGCATCAAGTCCGCCTGAACCGACTTCGCTGCAGCAGGAGGCGTAGAATTTTATTTTCGGTTCGGTGCCGCTGGGGCGCGCGCTTACCACAGTGCCGTCCGCAAGGAAGAACTGAAGAACGTCGCTTGGAGGAAGTCCGTCAGCGCCGTTTTTAATGTCGCGCACTCTGGAAATCGCGATGCCGCCCAAAGTCTTGGGAGGATTTTTGCGGTATTCTTCCATTATGCCGTCCATGATAGAAGGACCCTGAGGCCCTTTGAAATATTTGGAGATTCCCATTTCCTGCCAGTAGCCGCAAATCGCGTAAAGTTCGTCCAGGCGGTCTAAAAGGCTCTTTCCGTTGCTGCGCCAGTACAGAGTCATCTCCGCGGTTAAAGCGGCGGCGCTCACGCCGTCCTTGTCGCGGACATCGGTTTCGATATTGTAGCCGTAACTTTCTTCCGTGCCGAAAACAAAGTGTTTCGCGCCCATCTCTCCGATTTCCCATTTGCGCATAACGTCGGCTATCCACTTAAAACCTGTCAGGCACTCGTAACATTCACAGCCGTAATATTCGGCGACTTTTTTCTGCATTCCCGTAGTTACGATTGAGTTAACCATCGCGGCGTTCGCGGGAAGTTTTCCAAGTTCTTTAAGCGAGAGGAAAATATAATCGGCAAGAAGGACTCCCATTTGGTTTCCCGTAACAAGAGCGAAACCATTAACAATATTTTGTGAAGTTCCCGCAGACAGGTTTGAAGGGACAGCGATGCCGAAGCGGTCGGCGTCAGGGTCTGTCGCCATGACGACATCGGCTTTTTCCTTCGCGCCGAGTTTTATCGCCATGTCAAGAGCGGCGGCTTCTTCAGGATTAGGGAAGGAAACTGTCGGGAAGCTGCCGTTGCCTTCGCGCTGCTCTGGAACGGTGATCACCTTTAAGCCAAGGTCACCAAGGATTTTTTCGACATGAAGCGCGCCTGTTCCGTGGAGAGGGGTATAAACAATTTTTACCTCGCCCGCTTTTTGTTTAATTAGTTCAGGTCTGAACAGGCGCGATTTAACCATCGCCTGATACGGTTCATCCACTTCTTTATCGATAATAACAAGAAGACCCTTATCTAAAGCGTCTTTACGCGGGATTTCTTTTATATCCTTTACGGCGTTAACTTCGTCTATAATTCCGGCGTCATGCGGAGGAATTACCTGCGAGCCGTCATTCCAGTACGCTTTGTAGCCGTTGTACTGCGGCGGGTTGTGGCTTGCCGTTACGACAATGCCTGTATCGCAGCCAAGACGGCGGATTGCGAACGACAGTTCCGGCGTCGGTCTTAATGAAGAAAATAAATAAGTTTTAATATTGTTAGCCGCAAAAATAAGCGCCGCGGCTTCCGCGAATTCCGCCGAATAATGGCGGCTGTCAAACGCGATAACGGCTTTTAATCCCTTGTCACCGCCTGCGGCTGCTTTCTGCGGAAATGTTTTAATAATGTATGCCGCAAGCCCCTGCGTCGCGCTTTTTACAACAAGGGTGTTCATTCGGTTATATCCGCCGCCTATTACCCCGCGAAGCCCGCCTGTTCCGAATTCAAGATTTTGATAGAAACGATCTTCCAGTTCTTTTTCCGCTTCCTCATCGCCTTTAGCAAGAAGTTTTTCAACCTCGCCTTTAAAACCTGCATCCTTTTCTCTTGCAATATAGTCTTTCGCTTTTTCTAAAATTTCCGCCTTCATTAATTATCTCCTTTTTAATATTTAAGGAGTATTATAACATACTTTACCTGTTCTTAGGCAGATAGATCGTAAGTTTTTCTATGACTTCATTAAAATCCAGAGGTTTTCCGATGTGGTTGTCCATTCCGGCTTCGAGGCATCTTTCAATATCCTCTCTAAAAACATTAGCGGTCATGGCGATAATGCGCACATTCTTCGCGTGTTCATTATTCAATGCCCTGATTTTGCGCGTCGCGTCATAGCCGTCCATAATGGGCATTTGCACATCCATAAAGACCATATCGTATTTTTCAGGATTTTTTGAAAATAAATCAAGCGCTTCCTGCCCGTTTTCCGCGCACTCAATCTTGATTCCTGTCGGCTCCAAAAGCGTCATAACAATATCCCTGTTAATTTCAACGTCTTCTACAAGCAGAATCTTTTTTCCCGCGAACATTCCGTCGATTTCTTTTTTCATCTCTTTGACTTTTTGACGATCAATGCCGAGAGCTTCGTTTATTGCATTGGCGATACATGACGGGAACAGCGGCTTTGAAAGGAACTTGTCCACTCCCGCGCTTCTGGCTTCCTTCTCGACAATAGACCATTCAGCCGAGGTAATCATTATAACAACTGATTTCGCAGATTCGTGGCGGTTTTTTAATTCGCTTGTTAACTGTATTCCGTCCATGCCGGGCATTTTCCAGTCAATAAAATAAATATGATACAGTCCTTTTTCTTCTACAAGTTTTAAAGCGTCTTCTCCGCTTATCGCGGTATCGCAGTGCACTTCGAATTCTTTGGAAATTTCCATAAAATAATCGAGTACATATTGATCATCATCTGCGACAAGAATGCGCACATTGCTTAAATTAATATCTTCCGATAAAAGCCCTTTATGCGATAAGGTTTTTCCTCGTTTCATATTTACGGTAAAGAAAAATGTCGAGCCCCTTCTATATTCCGATACCACCCATATTTTTCCGCCCATCAATTCTACAATGCTCTTGGAAATCGGAAGCCCAAGACCTGTGCCTCCGTACTTGCGCGTCGTGCTGCTCTCCGCCTGTTCAAAAGAAGTGAATATGCGTTTTTGCTGTTCGGCTGTCATGCCGATGCCTGTATCGGATATAGAAAATTGAATTGTGCAGATACCGTCAACTTCTTCGATAAAACGCGTATCAAGATGTATCGATCCGTGTTCGGGAGTAAACTTGATCGCGTTGCCAAGAAGATTTGTAACAACCTGCGTCAGCCTGTGATCGTCTCCGATCATTTCACGCGGGATGTTACGATCGATATGAACGGTAAGTTTAAGGTCTTTTTCATCCATGCGGAAATTGACAACGCTCACAATCCGCTGAAGCATCTTTTCAAAATCAAACTCCGAAGACGACAGATCGAATTTATTCGCTTCTATTTTGGACATATCCAGAATATCATTAATTACACCTAACAAATGATTTGACGCGTCCTGTATTTTATTAAAACAGTGATCCTTTTTTTCAAGCTCGGCGGATGACCTGCCGATTGTTGTCATGCCTATGATCGCGTTCATGGGCGTGCGTATTTCGTGGCTCATGTTAGCGAGAAACTGGCTCTTATGTTTTGAATCCCTGTCGGACTTGTTTCTCGCGGCGTCAATGCGGATAAGAATCAGCACAAGAACGGCTGTGAAAAAAAAGCCGAATGCGAAAAGAATTAAAGCCATGCTTTTAATGCTTTGATAAAATTTATCTTCGGGCGTAAAAAGACCAAGATACCAGCCGTTTGAAAGTTTTTTTACATAAACCACATTATTTTCGCCTTTCCAGTTAACCATCGGACGTTCTACGATATCGATCCCCGCCGCGATATCGTCGGCAATAATCGACATGGACAAATCTTTGTCATAAAGACTCATGCCGACAAAGTCGTTGTTTGTATGAGAAATTATTTTAAAGTCCTGGCTGATCACCATCCCGTAACCGCCGCTTTCCAGAGCGATATCAACGATTTTTTCTCCGATATCCCTTATATTGACGTTCAGGCAAACAACCCCAAGGCGCACATCGTTATTATCATGAATGCAGCGCGCGTATGTAATTACGGTTTGTCCGATTAAAGCGCTGTCATAAGGAGGCGTTTCGATTACATTGCCGCAGTTAGAAATTGCCATATTAAACCACGGTCTTGACTGCGGGATAAAATCATCCGGGATTTCACGGCTGCCGATAAAAATAGGTTCCCCGAACGATTCAAAATAACCGTACATTTCCAGCGCGCTTAGCACGCTGGAACCGCTGAAATGCAGATAGTCTGTAATATCTTTTGTATAAATTTCGATGGCTTCGGAAGAATCGCCGCGGATAAGCATATTTCTGATAGTCTGAGAAAAACCCTGAAGCAGCATTTTTGGCTCAATAAGATCGGATTCAAGCTGAGTCTGCGCGAATGAAAAAACGCTCTCCGCGTTGTTGACAAGGTTCTTGTGCACAATATCGCGCATAAAGAGATAACTTAAAATAACCATCGCCGTAAATGCCAGTACGGTAAAAAGCAGCTGAACATATAACAGCCGGCTTGTTTTAATTTTCATTTAATAACCTTAAGCCCCTTATTGTTTATAATGACCTTATCATACTATAATATAAGTGATTTTACGAAGCGTTTGTAAAAAAAATTTTGGAGGTTATTGTGTCTTTATCATTATTAGGGAGATCCTTCCTTACATTGCTGGACTTTAAGCCGGAAGAAATCCAATATTTGCTAAAATTGTCAGAAAAACTAAAAAACGAATCAAAGAGAGGGAAAGTCAGGCGGCGTTTTGAAGGCAAAACCCTTGCCATGCTTTTTGAAAAGAGATCTACGCGCACAAGATGCGCTTTTGAAACAGCTTTCGGCGAAGAAGGCGGTCATCCTGTATTCCTTTCCACAGCCGACATTCAGCTGGGCGGGAAAGAATCGCTTGAAGACACGGCGCGCGTTCTTGGAAGGATGTTCAGCGCCATCCAGTTCCGCGGATTTAAACAAGAAACCGCCGAAATTCTCGCTAAATATTCAGGTGTTCCCGTGTACAACGGGCTTACAGATATGTATCATCCCACTCAGGCATTAGCGGACATTCTTACGTTAAAAGAAAATTTCGGCGAAGTAAAAGAAAGAGCGCTATGCTATATCGGTGACGGGCGGAATAACGTAGCTACATCTTTAATGATTATTTGCGCGAAACTGGGCATTAATTTTACAATAATAACTCCTGATGAATTAAAACCTTACGGCGAGATTCTAAAGAAAGTTGATTCGTTTGCCGAGAAATCGAAAGCGATAACTATCATCACTTCCGACATAAACGCCGTAAAAGGCGCGGACGCAGTTTACACCGACGTTTGGGTGAGTATGGGCGAAGAAGCCAAAAAAGAAGAACGCGTAAAATTACTAAGCCCCTATCAGGTGAATCAAAAATTGATGGATATGACGGGTAAAAAAGAAACCATTTTCCTTCACTGCCTTCCCGCGGTAAAAGGCGAAGAAGTCACCGCGGATGTTATTGACGGACCGCAAAGCAAAGCATGGGATCAGGCGGAAAACCGCAAGCATACGATTAAAGCGGTAATGACAGCGACATTGGTTAAGTAAAGTTGGCGGACATGAACCGCGGATTATACGGATTAAGAGGGGGGAGTTTTGGGGATTTTTGATCGGCTGGGAAGCGTAATTAACAGTTATTTTAATGACTTTGGAAATGATACAAATAGCAGATTAAGAACTTCAAACTACGGTAACCGGGATCCAGATTTGGATGCGGCTTATGAAGAGCTGGATGATTATTTGAACCGAAGGGGGCCTAAAAATTCCAAGCGGGATTTTGATTTTGAATTTGAAAAACAGGAAGCGAAAGCGGCAGGTAAGAAATTGCCGCCGGAAGATTTAAGAGCGGATTTTGAATTATTGGGAGTTGCGTTTGGAGCTGATGATAATACCTGCAAGGCGGCTTATAAAAAACTGCTAAAGATTCATCACCCTGATCGGCATTCGGGGCATGAGGAGAATTATAGAAAAGCGACGGAAAAATCGGCAATGATAAACGCGGCAGTGGACAGAATTGAAAAATGGCGTAAAACACAGGGGGGCTGACAATGGACGTATCATTCAGGATTTATACAGACGGCGGATGTTCGGGCAATCCCGGACCCGGCGGATGGGCTTATGTTATGGTGCAAAGAACTTTTCAGGGAGATGAAGTTCTTGCCAAAAACAAGGGCGGAGAAATAGAATCAACAAACAACAGGATGGAATTAACCGCCGTTATCATGGCGTTACGCGCTCTTAAAACCATGAGCAATGTTCCGCGCCAGGCGGCGGTAGTAACAGATTCACAGTATGTGCAAAAGGGCATAACCGAATGGATAAAAACATGGAAACGCAATTCGTGGAGAACGAGCGATAAAACTCCGGTTAAAAATAAGGATCTGTGGGTGGAACTTGATTCTCTTGCGGGAGAGTTTCCTCTTCAATGGGAATGGGTAAAGGGTCACGCTGGAAACAAGTTCAATGAAATGTGCGACGCTTTGACTCAGGAAGCGATTAGCGAATTGAAATAATTTTGATATTGCGCAGTTCTCTCCTGAAAACAGACGGAAGGTCGTGTAAAAATTTTTGTTCTATGATTGTCTCTTCGCCTTCTACGGTTACTGTCCTCTGCTGAAGATCATGCAGTTTTTCCCTGTCTTCATTTGCTATGTACCATTCATGATCGCCTGAAATTACCAGCTCGCTGAAAAGAGCGGAGCCGACAAGGCGCACAACGCCTTGTGCCAGCACAATATTAACTTCGCTTTTATTTTCGCCGTGAATTTTATTATCTGTCTCTTTTTCTTTATTTCCAAACGCGGATAAAAACCCTGCCGCGAAAATAAAAATTAAAAGCGCTGTTAATAACTTTTTATTCATTGTAATCGTTCTCTGCAGCGGCAAAATTTTGCCGTCCTGTCAAATCGCCCGCCCCTACTCTGTAGGGTCCTCTTGACTCAGGCGATGCTGAACGTCCTGCAGTCCGCGCTGTTTTTGCGCCAATCTCGGCGGGGATTAAAATTCCGGTTGTACTGCCCTTTTCTGCGGAACCGTTTCTTGAGTCGTTAGCGTTATACGTGAGCAATACCCGTCCGTCATTAAAAGTATTTTCCACCGAGGGAACGGATTTTAACAGGCTTACATACCTGATGTTTCTCCCGCTGTCCGAAGCCGGGGAAAAACCTTTTTGTATAAAACTGTACACACCTTCACCGGGAGCGAGAGTGACTGTGCCGTTTATCCGCGGCGGAACAGGAGTATTAATATTTATTAGCAGCCTGTCGTTCATGTATCCGTAAGGACCGTTACCTGCATTAATATAATTCGCCGCATGCCATGTTTTAATAAGTTCTTCCCAGCCTGAAAAACTCATGCTTTCCACTACGGCTCTATAATCGCTTTTAACGGAAGAGGCAATACTTGAATAAATTTCCACGCTGCCCGCTTGAAGCCTGAGCCATTGAAAGAAAAGGTAGACGGTCGCGTAATCATCCAACACCGCGTACCTGCTTTTACCTTCTCCGTCGCCGTCATGATTTCCCCAAACAAAGAAATTATTTCCCTGAGAAATCAGTCCCCCTCTTTCTTCATTCTCGTTATACCATTCAAGTCTGTCCTTCAAATGACCGCCCGAAACCATCCATTCGGCGGCGGACGAAAGCCCTTCGTCGATCCATGTGTCCATTACAGCGTCTCTTGTCGCGTAAGTATTGGCAAAATTCATCATATGCTGAGTTTCATGGGCAAGCGTTAAACAGGCGTCATTTATCGGCGTTTTTCCTTTCATTCCCGGATTTGTATCAATAAAAATAATATCGCGCTGGTTTGATTTATTAGCAGACTGAAAATCCCCGCTCCAAAAATATCCTGCTGTGTATGATTCATTTTTACCGGCTATATAACTGTCTTTTAAATCCAGAAGAAGTATGCAGAGTTTACCGTCCCTGTCACCCATCATGTCCGCGAATACTATAGAATTATCATATACAGAGCCGTTGTAGTTAATATTTTTTATACTAAACGCGTCTATCATTTTCTGTCTGATATCATAATCATATTTATCGGCGATTTCCTGAGCCTGGGCTTTTGTAACGCCGGCTCCGTTTTCTACCCAAACATTGCAGAATTTACCCTGCGCGTATGACTGCGCATAAACTCTATAACGGGAATTTGAAGAACCGGGCGTGAAATCGATCGCCCAAAAATTATTGCTAAATTCTATACCGCTAAAATCAAACAGATCGCAGGAAAAACAGAACAATGAAAAAATAATAACCATAAGTAAAAATACTTTCAATTATTTCCTCTAACGTCCGTGGCACATCTTGTATTTTTTCCCGCTGCCGCAGGGACATGGATCATTTCTGCCGACTTTCGGCTGGCTGCGGACAACAGTCGCGTTGTCGGGACTGCTTGCCTTTTGCATTGCAGAAGCGGCGGCTGACTGATTTTGCTGCGCTCCCTGCGAGCCTGCGAAAGAACCGATACTGTTATGGCTCGCGGATTGATTCGCGCCTACGGAGCGGCTCATCGGGCGGCGCTGTTCGCCTTGCGCGATTTGTATGCGTATCAGATGAAGACGCGAAGCTATTTCCTGCCTGATGTCCTCTATCATTTTTTCAAAAATCTGAAAACCTTCCACCTTGTATTCAGTAAGCGGATTCTTCTGCGCGAAATGGCGAAGATGCACGGCTTCACGAAGCGCTTCCATATTTTCAAGATGATCCAGCCATTTGCGGTCAACCGCGTTCAGGTAATTGTCTCTAATAAATAAATTAAGGTAATCATGTCCGATAACGTTTTCTTTATCGATTAAATCTTTTTCAAGGTCCGCTATAATATGTTTTTCAAGCGCTTCTGAATTTTTAAATTCCCTGCTTTCAGGATCGGCGGAAATGGCATAACCAAACTTTATTCGAAGCTGTTCTGACAGTTCTTTGAAAGCCGCGCCTGCGTCGTCGCGCACGGATACGTTGTATTCATCGATATAATCGGCTGTAATATCCGCTGTCGCGTCGTTTACCCTCTTTTTAAGATCATTGTCAACAAGTATCGCGTCACGCTGTTCATAAATAAACTTACGCTGTTGATTTAACACGTCGTCATATTCAAGAAGGTGTTTGCGAATTTCAAAGTTGCGCTCCTCTACCTTTTTCTGGGCGTTTTCTATGCTTTTATTAAGCATAGGATGATAAATCGGCTCCCCGCCTGACAATCCGATTCTTGACATTATGTTTTTCATTTTATCGCCGCCGAAAAGGCGCATAAGTTCATCATCCATCGAGATAAAGAATTTGCTCTTTCCGGGATCGCCCTGCCGCCCTGAACGGCCGCGAAGCTGATTGTCAATACGCCTGCTTTCATGTCGTTCGGTGCCGATTACATATAAGCCGCCAAGTGATTTTACTTCATCGTAATCTTTCTTCCATTTTTCAAGTTCTTCCTTATGAATGGCGGCGTACTGCTCTTCCGTCGCGCTTGTGCCGGCTCTTCTGCGCGCGCGCGATTCGGGGTTTCCGCCGAGTTTAATGTCGGTGCCTCTTCCCGCCATGTTGGTCGCGATTGTAACAGAGCCTTTAGCGCCCGCTTCGGCGATAATCAGAGCTTCGCGCGCGTGGTTTTTAGCGTTTAACACTTCGTGCCTTACTCCCCTTCGCGAAAGCAAAGCGGATATTTTTTCGGATTTTTCGATTGATACAGTTCCTACCAGCATGGGCTGACCTTTTTTATTAGCTTCCGCGATTTCTTCGCATAACGCCTTGTATTTGTCGGCTTCATTCAGATAGACTAAATCGTCTTCGTCAAGGCGCGCTACAGGTTTATTGGTCGGAACGACGACTACGTCAAGTTTGTAAATTTTATTAAACTCCACAGCTTCGGTATCCGCGGTTCCAGTCATGCCGGAAATCTTTTTATACAACCTGAAATAATTTTGAAAAGTAATTGTAGCGAGGGTTCTGTTGCGCTGCGCGATTTTAATGCGCTCCTTCGCCTCAATTGCCTGATGAAGCCCGTCGGAGTAGCGCCTGCCGTGCAGAATACGTCCTGTAAACTCATCGACAATCTGAACCTGCCCGTCGTCAACAACATAATCAACATCAATATGAAAAAGTTTGTGCGCTCTTAACGCCTGGGTAAAATAGTGAATGTATTCAAAGTTTTCTTCGTCAACAATCGCGCCTTTAATAAGGCTTCGTTTTTTTAAAATTTCCTCAATGTTCGCATAACCCTGATTGCTGAAAGAAACGCTTTTATTTTTTTCGTTTATTTTATAATCGCCTATAACTTCTTCGCCGCGCGTTTCATCGGGGTACTCGCCGTTTTCTTTTTTTTCAATTTCTTTAAGCCCGCCTAAAAGTTTATCGACTTCGGCGAATTTAAAAGTATCGTCATCGGCGGCTCCTGAAATAATTAGCGGAGTGCGCGCTTCGTCAATCAAAATAGAATCGATTTCGTCTACGATACAATAATTGTGTCCGCGCTGAACTCTGCTTTCCATATCGCGGTGCATATTGTCGCGAAGATAATCAAAGCCAAACTCGTTGTTAGTTACGTAGGTAATATCGCAATTGTAATTTTCTTTTCGCTGGGCGTTATCCATGTGCGATAAAATAGTTCCAACTGTCAATCCAAGATAGGAAAATATCGGCCTCATCCAATCGGAGTCGCGGCTTGCAAGATAATCGTTAACGGTAACGACATGGATGCCGTCTCCTGTTATCGCGTTAAGATAAGCCGAAGCGACAACCATCAACGTCTTTCCTTCGCCTGTTTTTAACTCGGCAATTTTTCCATGATGAAGGACGATGGAGCCCATCACCTGCGTATCGTACGGGCGCTCTCCAAGCGTTCGAAGAGCCGCTTCTCTCGCAATAGCAAATGCCTCAGGCAGAATACTGTTTAATGTTTCGCCGTTTTTATATCTTTGGCGAAAATCTTCGGTTCGGCGCGGAAAATCTTCTGCCGACAGAGATTTTGCCCAGCTCTCTTTTTCATTTACAGATTTTAATATAGGTTGAAGGGCTTTAACGTCCCGCTCCTGCTGAGAACCAAACAAAGCCTTAAAAAACTTTTCAAGCATGTTGGAAGTATATAGGAAAAAAAAAGATTAATCAATATAATGTAATTATGCCAATTTTAACTGTTTCCAATCTTTATAAACGTTTCAATCTTGAGGCGGGGTTTTTTGCCCGGTTTGGCAGGTTCGTAAACGCTGTTAATGATATTTCATTTGTAATCGGCAAAAATGAAGCGTACGGGCTTGTGGGCGAGTCGGGCTGCGGAAAGACAACTACAGCGCGAATGCTTGTAAGAATGTATGAAGCCGATTCAGGAGAGATTTTATTTTATCATGGAGACGAAACTCTGATTGTCTCATCTTTAAAAAAAGAAGCGCTCAGGAATTACCGCGAAAAGGTGCGTTATGTTTTTCAGGACCCGGCAAAATCTTTGAATCCGCGGATGAATGTTTACGAAGTGCTGGTTTCGGGGTGCAGAAAACCGCTGAAAAAAAGAGGCATAGGCGAAAATGAGTTAAGACAGAAGGCGGCGTCAATTCTTGAAGAGGTCGGGCTTCAGGAAGGCGATTTGGAAAAAAGACCTTCGGAATTTTCAGGCGGACAGAGGCAGCGCATTTCTATCGCGCGCGCTCTTTTAATGGAACCTGAAGTTTTAATCTGCGATGAAGTCGTCTCCGCTTTGGATGTTTCAATTCAGGGGCAGATTTTAAATTTGTTACTCGACATTCGCAAAAAAAGAAATATCTCATTTTTATTTATCGCGCACGATTTAAAAGTTGCCTGCTATTTTTGCGATCGTATCGGCGTTATGTACAAGGGCGAATTAATGGAAGAAGCGGGAGCGCAGGATTTATACCGCGAAGGGCTTCATCCCTATACAAAACTTTTATTTTCCTGCGCAAGCGGAGTTTCGCATGAGGTTTCCGCGGAACCGCAGATTCGAAAAAAAAGCAAAGAAATAATTAATGAAGGCGGCTGCTCGTTTGCGGCGAGGTGTCCTAACGCGATACAGCGATGTTTGAGCGATCACCCGTTATTGGAAAATATTAAAGACGGTCATTTAATCCGGTGTTTTAATTATGCTGCCTCAGGGCTTTCATCCGATAATCCGTAGCTGGTTTGCCGAAACATACGGCGAACCTACGGGCGTGCAGGCAGAAGCCTGGCCTTTGATAGAAAAAGGTGAAAATGTTCTTGCCATCGCGCCGACCGGAAGCGGTAAAACTTTAACGGCGTTCCTTTCAGCGATATCGCGTTTTTGTTCAGATGGTTCGCATAAATATAACGCTGAAAAACTTTCCGTGTTGTATGTCTCGCCTCTCAAAGCGTTAAACGAAGATATTAAGCGCAACCTTCTCATTCCGTTAGCGGCAATTAAAACACGTTTTGAAAAAGAAGGTTTAACCTTTCCGCCTGTGCATGTGGAAACGCGCTCAGGGGATACTGCGCAATCCGCGCGCAGGCGGTTTTTTATCCATCCGCCGTCAATTTTGGCTCTTACGCCTGAAAGCCTTGCGATTATTCTTTTAAACCCGAAGGGCAGGCAGATTCTGTCCAATGTTAAATGCGTGATAATCGATGAAATCCACGCGCTGATCGGCAATAAAAGAGGAGCGTACCTTTCCTGCCAGATCGACAGGCTTTCGCATATCGCGGGAGAATTTCAAAGAATCAGTCTTTCTGCGACCGTGCGAAATCCGCAGGCAGCGGCTGATTTTACAGGCGGCATTGGAAGAAAAGTTCATATCGCCGCTGTGCCGGCGCAAAAGAAAATTGAATTTAATGTTGAATATCCTGAAGTAATCAGTGACGGACAGCAGCCTGTTACGCGCTACACTCCTTTAATCGATTATATTTTACGGCGCATTTGGGAAGGCGCAACATTGCTTGTATTTACAGAATCGCGTCGGAGAACAGAACGTTTGTGTTATTTTTTAAACAATGAAGCCGCCATCCTGTTTGCGCGTCACGGCAGCCCTCCAGGTCGTGAAGCAAATGCCGCTGTCGCGTACCCTCATCACGGCTCCCTATCAAAGGAACTTAGAAGAAGCGTAGAGAAAGGGCTTGCCGAAGGAAGACTGCCGTGCGTAGTCGCTACAGCTTCCCTTGAACTTGGAATAGATATCGGCGACATTGACGAAGTCGTGCTTGCAGGAAGCCCCGGCAGCGTTTCGCAGACTCTCCAGAGAATCGGGCGTTCAGGTCACGGCGTTGGACAGGTAAGCAGGGGAAGGCTTTTTGCCTTTCACAACATGGATCTGCTCATCGCGTCAGCTTTAAAAAGCGCTGTTGACGATAAAGACATCGAAGAGATTTATCCTATAGAAAACCCTCAGGACATACTTGCGCAGCTTGTACTTGCCCTATGTTCTGAAAAAGAAAGAAATATCGAAGAACTTTATTCGTTAATAAAAACTTTCTATATATTCAGAACTCTGAGTTACGATACATATTTTCGCGTTGTGCGGATGCTTGCAGGTCTTGGTGAAAGCGGCAGGTTACGCGACGTAAAACCGCGTATATGGTTTGACAAGATTGAAGAAAAAATCGGAGTGCTTGACGGAACCACTACCCTCCTGTACACATCAAGCGGCGTTATCACAAACAGAGGGCAATATTCTCTTCGTCTTGCGGACGGCACAAAAATAGGCGAACTTGACGAGGAGTTTGTCTGGGAACGTTCAACCGGAGACCGTTTTGATTTCGGCGCGCGCGGCTGGTCGATCACAAACATAACTTCTGAAGCTGTGGAAGTTGTTCCCCTTGATAAAAAGGTTGATTCTATTCCGTTCTGGAAAGCGGAAACACAATTTCGAAGCGATAATTTAACAGAGAGATTACTTTCCATTCTTGAAGAGTACAATAAAACAAACTGTGTTAAAAGTAATTTGTCTGAACCTGCAGTCAACGCGCTTAAGGATTTTTTAGATTTACAGCGCGCGTCGCAAAGAGGTCTTGCGTTACCTGACAATAAAAACATTGTTATAGAGATCATTACCGGAACAGAACTTAACAGGGACTTTTGCTCTGTTGTATTACACAATTTTCGCGGCGGAAAAATAAATTATCCTTTATCCCTTGCTCTAAGCGCGGAATTAGAAGAAATTGTAAAACTTCGCGTCGCGGGATTCTCCGCCGACAATAACATACTATTTTTAATTCCCCGCCTCGGCGCGGAGGAAACAGGCGCAAACACAATTGAAGATATTGTCCGCAGGGCGTTATCCGCTCTTGCAAGAACGGATACAGGCTCCATCACGCGGGCAGAAAGACTTTTTAGAAACCGTCTTGAATCTTCGGGGGTTTTCGGCGCAAGCTTTCGCGAAGCCGCGGAAAGGAGCATGCTGCTTCCAAAGGCGCCGTTCGGTAAACGCACGCCGCTTTGGATTATGCGCCAGCGTTCCAAAAGACTGTTTGATTCCGCGGCTGGCGAAGACGGCTTCCCGGTCACAGCGGAAGCATGGAGAAGCTGCCTTGTTGATATTTTTGATATGGACGGTTTTAAAGATTTAATTCTTGCGATAAACAACACAAGCGTTACTGTGTCATTTTTTCAGACAGTCAGCCCCAGTCCCTTTTCCAGAGATGTTGTAAGGGAAGAAACCAACACCTTCATGTATGAATATGATGAAAGAAAAGATTTAATAAGAAGCGGCGTAAGCGCAACCCTTTCCGATAAAGTTATTGAAGAGGCGGTTAACAACAGCGCCTTACGTCCCGCGTTAAAACAGGAAATTGTTAAAAATTTTACAAGCAGGCTGCGAAGAGAAATAAACGGTTACGCGCCTGAAGATGTTCTTTCACTCTCTGAATGGGTAAAGGAACGCGCAGCGATCCCTCACGATGAATGGCAGATTTTATGCGCTGTAATTCCTCAGCCTTTAACAGATAAAATTAACGATTGTAAAATTAAAACCATTACACGTAACGGAGCGTCTGTCGCCTCGGTTGTACACCGCGAAATGGAAGATATTTGGCTTAACGAGCCTTTAAGCCTCTTAGGTCAGTGGCTTCGCTATGAAGGGCCTGTTTCCGTTGAACGCATATGCGCCGTTTTCGGGGTAACAGAAACAGAGGCGAAAGATGCCGCTCACGCGCTTTTTGAAGTTGACGAAGCCGTATGTGATGTGGAAATACCTTCAGATTTAGATGGGAAGACGCTTTCATCATTAATTTGCGACCACGAAAATCTTGAGCTTCTTTTACGCATCTCGCGCAAAAAAGAACGCCCTGTTATTAAAGAAAGACAATCATGTTTGCTTGCGCCCTTCCTCGCCCTTCGCCAGGGGCTTTGCGTTAATTCAACCGAAACCTTTGAAAAAACATTATACGCATGGACAGCGCCCGTAAAATTATGGGAAACTGAAATCCTTTTAGCAAGAAATCCATCCTACGACCCAGACAAACTAGACCGCATGATACGCGAAGGGCAGCTTGTCTGGTATGGCGCAGGAAAAGAAAAAATCGGTTTTTGCCGCGGCGAAGATTTGGATTTGGTTTTTGAAAATAAAAAAAACAAGGACGGTACAGAAATGGCGCGTCTTTCAGCATCAGAATTTTTTAACCGTCCGCGTGATTTTTGGGAAATTAAAAACGAGCTGAACACAGACAGCCGTTCCTGCGCAAAAGCGCTTTGGCAGGAGGTATGGATTGGAAACCTCAGCGCGGATTCATTTGATCCCGCAAGAAGAGGAGTTGAGTTCGGTTTTATTCCAAAAGAGATGGAAATGAATCAGAATACGCAGACACAAAGCCCGTTTGGAAGACAGAGGCGCATCCCAGGAGCGCTTAAAAATCTTTGGAAAACCGGAGCGCCCGTCCATGGAAACTGGTTTTCACTTTTAATGGATGACGCTCAAATCGATCCCATCGAAGAAGACGCTATCAACAGAGACCGCGTAAGACTTTTATTAAACCGTTACGGCATACTATGCCGCCCCCTTCTTGAACATGAAGCTCATGTTTTTTCATGGTCAAAACTGTTACCTGCAATGCGCAGAATGGAACTTGCGGGAGAACTTGTAACGGGCAGGTTTTTCGCAGGTCTTAACTCTCTTCAGTTCGCCTCCCCTTCAATCGCGACACAGCTCGAACAGTCGGAAAGTTTTGACGGCATTTACTGGATGAACGCCGCGGACCCCGCAAGCCTTGCAGGTCTTGAAATTGAAGGACTTGGATACAAGTTATGCGCAAGAAATACAAACAGCAGATTATATTTTAAAGGCGCGGCATTAATCGCCGTTTCAATCAAAAACAACAAAGAGCTGCAGATTTTTATAGAAGCGGACGATCCTTGCCTTGGTGAATTAATCGCGCTTTTAAAAATACCGCGTACAAGAACCGTAATGCCGGAAAAGAAAATTGTTGTAGAAAAAATTAACGGACAGGACTGCGCAAAGAGCGTTTTCGCAGAGAGTTTTAAAAACTCAGGGTTTGTAAGCGATCGGGGAAAACTGGTATTTTGGTGATATGAAAAAAGGCGTCAGTCACTTACACATATAGTGTAATGAAAAATTCTAACCACGCTGTTAACAGCGTAGGTGACACCTTATTATTTTAATACCTCTTCGCATAGGCGGAAAAGCCTGCCTGCGGGCAAAACATTTGAAGGAATCCGCCTACGAGCCCTAAAGCATCTAAAATGAACTAAGATTATTTTTTCTCAAGGTATAAGCGCGCATTTTAGATGCTTTACCATTATTACCTCAAAGGGGGTTGGTGTTACTTTACAGGTCTCTCCGGCGGAGAATTTCAAAAGATTGTTTTCCCCGCAGGCAGGCTTTCCCGCCTATGCGACTGATCTATAAAAAAATTTTATCCATACCGTACATAGCGTAGATAACTAACATCATCTTCTTGGAAAGTTTTAAAAAATCAGGATTTATAAGCAACCAGGGAAAACTGGTATTTTGGTAAATTAACATCCAGAGCATTGGGACCGATTTTTTCGATTATTACGTGTAATACATTTATCGTGTTTTATGCAGAGCTTTTAGTTCGATATCTATTAACATTTCAATTTTTGACAGTATATTTTCTTTCCAATTCTGCTCAATAGGCTCCAAAATAAATAAATCGGTAGTATCCTTCCCTAAAGCGGAAGCAATGCGTCCAATCATTTCTGAAGACGGGAATTTCTTGCCATTTTCTATTAAACCAAGGTAATTTGTCGCCATATCAGCCATTTCAGCCAATTTTGCCTGCGAAATTCCGCTATTTATACGGTAATTCTTAATATTTAAACCCAAGTGTTTCTTTATATTGGTCATTATTAAGTATAAAAACCATTTATACCATACCTGATAGCATTGACAACAATCTAATATATTTGATATAGTATATCTAATATATTGTATTTAATACTTTAATTTCAGGAGAATTTTATGAGAAACAATTTTAAAATTTCATGTTTTATTGCAATAGTCGCAATAATCGGACAAGGGTTTACCACCTGCGACAACAGCGGTGGCGGTGTAAATGGAGACAACACAGTACCTGTAACAGGCGTTACATTAAACAAAACAGCACTTGCGTTGACGGTTGGAGGTTCAGATACATTAGTTGCGGATATTTCGCCCTCAAACGCGACAAATACAAATGTAACTTGGGTCTCAAGTAATACATCTGTCGCGACAGTAACCAACGGCACAGTAACCGCAGTCGCCGCAGGAACGGCAACTATAACTGTAACAACAGCAGACGGCGGAAAAACCGCAACTTGTACAGTTACGGTAGTAGCAGTCGGGGTTACAATACCTGTAACAGGCGTTACATTAAACAAAACAGCACTTGCGTTGACGGTTGGAGGTTCAGATACATTACTTGTGGATATTTCGCCGTCAAACGCGACAAATACAAATGTAACTTGGGTCTCAAGCAATCCTTCTGTCGCGATAGTAAACAACGGCACTGTAACCGCAGTAGCCGCAGGAACGGCAACCATAACTGTAATAACAACAGACGGCGGAAAAACCGCAACTTGTACAGTTACGGTAACAGCAGTCGGGGTTTCAGTACCAGTAACAGGAGTTACGTTAAATAAAACAACGCTTGCATTAACGGTTGGCGGTTCAGATACATTAGTTGCGGATATTTCGCCGTCAAACGCGACAAATACAAATGTAACTTGGGTCTCAAGCAATCCTTCTGTCGCGATAGTAAACAACGGCACTGTAACCGCAGTCGCCGCAGGAACGGCAACTATAACGATAACTACAGCAGACGGCGGAAAAACCGCAACTTGCGCAGTTACGGTAACAGAAGACAGTACACCAGTAACGGTAACAGGTATTACATTAAACAAAACAACGCTTGCTCTTTATGTGGGAAGTCATGAAACATTACTACAGACAGTTATTCCCGAAAACGCGACAAACAAAGCGGTAACATGGTCATCAAGTAACAGTTCTGTCGCAATGGTAGTAGACGGTGTTGTATACGCAGTCGCTGAAGGAACTGCAACCATATTAGTATCAACAGCAGACGGCGGAAAAATCGCTACTTGCGCAGTTATGGTAGCAACAGGAGCAGTAACGGGAGTTACATTGGATAAAACTACCCTTATACTTACAGTGGGAGAACACGAAACATTACATCAAACAGTCGCTCCCGAAAACGCAATAAACAAAGCGGTGACATGGTCAACAAGCAATGCCTCTGTCGCAATGGTAGAAGACGGTCTTGTAACCGCAATAACCGAAGGGATAGCAACCATTACCGTAACAACAACAGACGGTAGTAAAACCGCAGCGTGCGAAGTTACGGTACATACACATATTTATATATGGAAAGTAGCCAGCACAACATATCCTGCTCAATCAATACAAACCTGTTCCATTTGTGACAATACAACAGGCACTGCACGGAACACAGCAAGAGGCGACACAGGACCCGCAGGCGGAATAATTTTTTATGAAAATTCTCTAGGATTTACAGTAACAGGTTCAGATTATTTTACCGCCTATTATCTTGAAGCTTCCCCTGTAGATCTACCATTTGCAGAAGAATGGTCATTATCAGGACCTAAAACTATAAATACAGGTACTGCAATAGGAACAGGCAAGGAAAACACAAGATTGATACTTGCCACAGGCGGAGACACACCTGCCGCAAAAGCTTGCGTTGAATACAGTAACAATGGAAAAACCGACTGGTTTCTTCCAAGCAAAGACGAACTTAATGAAATGTATAAGGGAAGGAGTTATTTGGGAATTTCATCAGAGTGGTACTGGTCTTCGTCGCAGGGTACTGTTTGGTATAATGCGTGGCTGCAGGATTTCAAGAGTGGCAGAGCGCTCGACGTTAAACAGGACAGCTCCTGCATCATCCGTGCCGTCCGTGCTTTTTAAGGGGTAAAACTGTTTCTAATATGGAGACGCTATGGTATTTGCTATAGCATCAAAAACTTAGGAAAAAACAAATGAATGCGCTGTTGGCGTAAATTGTTTTTAAATAACCGTCGTTGACGGAATAAGAAGGAGTATTTTATAGGTCACGCACAGTAACAGATACCGCTTTCTGTTCTTGCACTCTGTGACAAATATATAAATATTCCAAAGTAAATATAAAGGAGACCAAAAATGGCAAGAGAAGTAGATCAGGTTATAAAGAATGGTGATAGAGACAGTGGAACAATTACTGTAATTACAACAGATGAATCTGGAAGGCAATATGCTTCTACTGAATCATACGGTGGTTCAACTTCAGAACGAGAAGCTACAGAGAAAGCGACTCAGTATTCATTGAACAAGACTTAAGGGCAACACCTTAGTATTCTGTAAAATACAAATGTCAACATGATTTAGCATTCTTGATTTTAGTATGCAGGCTTTTTTTTGCTTGTTTAACCAAAGTGTACAAGCATGGCGGGCGGCGCCGGCGCGTAGGCAAAACAATCTTCTGGAGCTCCCCGCCGTAGAGACCTGTAAAGCGGCACCAACCCCCTTTGAGGTAAAGAAAGTCTGATCGCTTAATTTCGATAAAAAATCTTGCACACTATATGATTAGATAAATTAAGCGATCAGAGGGCTCGGAGGCGGATTCCCCAGATGTTTTGCCTACGCGCCGGCGCCGCCCGCCATGCTTGTACAGAGAGGATAAAAATTCAACACTGCTGAAACACCGCCTCACCCTTAGCGATATTAACAGATTTTAACATAAGTTTAATATCATCATTAGGCGCAGCATCCCTTTGCAGCGAAACCTGAGTTTCAAGAGCGAGAGAAGGAATAATCACGGTCCAGAACCTTCCTTTATTTTCCAGCGCAACAGCGTCCCATAACGATTCCTTTTTATCAGAAAGATAAACCATCTTCCAATGATTATCAGAAGCCCTTTCCGCGTGAACAGCCGCGATAGCTCCGGCTTCGCTGAAACCAAGACGCGCCGAAATTTCATCGGCGGATAAGGGTTTGCTCCCGCCAAGAACAGCGCGAATCTGCAGGTGCGACAATAGATCTGTATATCGGCGCAGAGGACTAGTTACCTGCGTATAAGTATCAAGACCAAGCCCCTGATGCCTGCCCGGTTTTACAGAAAGAATTCTAGGTCTCATGCAGCGGCGAAGCTGAATGGAACCTGCAAGACCGCCTGAGACTTTACCCTGCATCTCAACCTCCTGGCTGATGTACGGAAAAGCAAGTCCGCGGGAAGCTGCCCATGTGCCCGCTCCTTCGCCTGCCGCTATCATACATTCTTTTACAATGAAGGAAGAGCGGTATTCAACAATCGGCTCGATTGTAACATTTTCGTCTTTAACGGTGATATTCACATCAGGAAGATCAATATTAACGGCTCCGTGCAAGGTCCTGCGCTCGAATATTTTTTTTGACAAATTATAAAGAGAACGCAATGTTTTATAATCCGCGTCTTCGGTTTTTTCTTCGTCAATTATTTTATCCGCTTCTTCATAAGTTAAACGCCTGACTTTAACAACAGAAGGAAATATTTCAGTATCGACAACCATGCCGTTTTCGTCAATTGTCAGTTTAAATGTTAAAGCAAAAGATTTCTCTGAAAGACCGAGCGCGAACATGGGAATAAATTCTTCGGCTAACATGCGGGAAGCGCCTTCGGGAAGATAAAGAGTAGCTCCTCTGTCTCTAGCTTCTTTTTCCGCGGGACTGTCAAACGCAATACATGATGCCGGATCCGCAACATGAATATAAAGTGTGCCGCAGTTTCTGCCATCTTCTGCGTCTTCAATTGATACGGCATCATCGGGATCAGTGCTCCACGGACTGTCGATGGCGTACGCAGGAAGATGGCATAAATCTGTCCTGGGAAGATCGTTTTCGTTAGGTGAAGACGGACTGAGGCTTGGACTTGCAAGCGACAAGCCGAAACGGCTCGGATGCGGATTTATCATTCCTGTCCAGAAGCCGGTTTTTAAAAGGAGCGAATGGGCGTCTTCGGGAGTTTCACCAAGTCCCACATCCCTCATTGTGCGGCTCTTTGCCGATTTTCCAAACGCGAGAGCCTGCACATCCTGAAGGAAACGCGCGTCATCTTCGGGCATTTTATTTTCAAGCGGTTTTTTTAAGCAGGCTTTCAACCTGTCCAAAAACTGAGTCCTCTCTCCGCTCTCGCGCTGTACAGCCGCGCGTTTGACCTCTTCAGCTGACACTTCCTCTTTACCGCGCGGCAAAATAGAATCAACCGCGCCTGTAAAATAAAGTCCGTCGCAAAGCAGACAGTACGCGCCGTACGCGGCGGCGGGCGTATATTCGTTATAAATAAAAACTGTTAAATCTTTTAATGATAAAGATTCGCCTTCGCCGCAAAGCAGTTCCCACACTTCTCTTACAGCCGACGGCAGCAAACGCCCTTCTTCAATTCCGTTAAAATTTTTTACAGGACCCGGATGGATCAATTCAATATCTTTATCGCGCACCTTTACAGATGAGCCGTCTTTCAGTGAAATGGTAAATTTATTATCTGTCTTTTCATTTACAACCGCGGGTTTACCCTTGTAAATGACCAAGGCGCCTTCTTTAGGTTCGGACATCTACCCATTATACACTAAATCGCCTCGACATATAAGTATTCTTTTAAATTATCCACATGACCGCGGATTTTTCTGAGCGCGCGTCTTTCAATCTGACGAACAGTCTCAGGAGATATATTCATCTTGTCTCCGATTTCCCTCAATGTAAAATATTCGCAGCCGTTAAGCTGATAACGATAGCTTATAATGCGTCTTTCCCTGTCCATCAATTTATTCAATATGTGCATAGTGTTATCTCTTGACGCTTTTTTCATAAAATCACGCTCAGGGCAATAAGTATAATCCTCATGAAGATCCACCGAACATGAAGTATCGTCAGTTGTATATTCATACGGCAATGAATCAGAGGCGATATTAAAGTAAGAATCAACATCCTGAACAGAAATGCCGAGTTCCTTCGCGATATCAGTATTTTTAGGCATATGCATCAGATTCTGGCTTAACGAATTGTACGCGTGCTGAATTCTGCGCAGAGTTTCTTCTTTGCGCTGAGGCAGTCTGACAAGCCGTTTTGTGTTGGAAATATAACGGCTGATAAACTGCCGTATCCACCAGCATGCGTATGTGCAAAACCGCACGTTTCTGCGGTAATCGAATTTCCTCGCCGCGTGCATAAGACCTATATTGCCTTCCTGAATAATATCCATGATTGAGATTCCGTGCAGATGATACATCGCCGCGATTTTAACAACTAACCGTAAATTGGAGTTTACAAGCTTGTGTACCGCCTTTTCGCTGCCTTCCTGAATCTTTCTGGATAATTCCAGCTCTTCATCGAATGATAATAAAGGAAATACCTTTATTTGCCTGAAATACGCATCAAGCAGATTGTCGCCGGCCTTAAATGTTTTACTGCGCATATTAACTCCTGCCACTTCTCTAAAAATGGCAAGTATAACATAGCAAAAATCATGCCAAGTGCATCAATATATATAAATAAAACTATAATTCCTTGCCAGATAAGGAGTTAAATATACAAATCATCCGCCGCTCAAGCCCGAGATCGTTCAAAGTGTATTATTTTTTATACAATCATCATTATTTATTGTATAGAAAATATTATCTTTATATGATAAAGTTAGCTATGGACTGCGGGATTACGGTAAAAGAAAAGAAGGAAGACGCCTACTATTTTGTGCAGTGGTCTGCGCTTTCAAAAGCAGACCGGTATGAAATTAACTCAAAAGTGCCGACTTTAGGCGGAGTTTTTGAAATTTACTGGATGGACGAAAACGAGAAGCTGCGTTTATTTGCGGTTGGACAGACCAATTACGGCGGTTTAAGAAGCGAATTAAGACGTCTAACCGATCCTGAATTATGCAAGAATGACGAAAAGGCAAAAAAAATCCTTGAGGAAAAAGATATTTGGTACCGTTACGCCTCTACAGATTCCGCGAATATCATGGCGGACGTAGTGTGGTTTTTTATGCAGACATATTTTCCTGAAAGATCATCAACGTCTCATTCAGGGCGGTATAAAAATATATTTTTAAAAGAATCGGCTCCCGATAAGTTGTTGTGGGTGCAGTAAAAATGATTGAATACATAGTTCCCTCAAATATTGACGACAGGGTGTTGAACAAATCCGCGCGCATCCTCGAAAACGGCGGTCTTATCGCCCTTCCCACAGATACAAGCTGGAGTTTAGTATGCTCGATTAGATCGCAGGAAGGGATTAAAAAGCTGCGAAAACTTTCGGGGGAAAGGGATGAACGGCATTTTACGCTTTTATGTTCAAGCATTTCACAGTTTGTGGAAGTGGTCAAACTTGACAATTCGCGTTTCAGATTGATCAACAGACTCTGCCCGGGGCCGTATGTTTTTATTTTGAAAACCCTCTGCCATACGGAAAAATTTCTTGACATCCGCCGCCACGAACTTGGAGTGCGCATTCCCGATTATCAGATTCCGATCCGCCTGATAGAAACTCTTAAACATCCGCTTTATTCGATAACGGCAAAAAGGAGCATGACAGGAAAAGACAACATAATTTCCTATAATAATATTGAAGCGGAAACCGAACTTCAGCCAATCCCTGAAGATGAACTTTTTGAAAGCGGCTGGGAACTGGAAGACATAGAAGGATTGGATCTTATTTTAGACGGCTCACAGGAACGCGAACGTATTTTTTCCACGATTCTTGATATGTGTGAAGACGAGATAAAAGTGCTTAGAAACGGCGCGGGTCCCTGGCCTGTATAATCCGTTATTTTTGCCGCTTTATCCTTGAGATTTCCGCAATTCATGTATATATTTTAATATAGTGATCAAAAAGAAATTAGAAAGCGGTTACAAATTCGTTTTTAGAAGAAGGATTTTAGTAGTCCTGACTCTTCTTGCCCAGATAATTTTATTTATTTTCCTGATAGCCGGTACAGGCGCGTATTTAAAATATTCATATTGGGTTCTTACGATTTTAAGCATCATTGTCAGCATTTATATAATAAATAAACATGAAAAGGCCGGATTTAAACTGACGTGGATTTTCCTGATACTTGTATTTCCTCTCTTTGGAGGAATAATGTATATCGTTTTAAATATTTGGTCTAACCCAAAGAAATTAAGAAAAGCCCTTTTTGGAAATATCGCGGCAAGCCGCAAAGCTTTTTTTCTTCCGGGAAACAGGCTCGATGAACTTGTCAACGCTCATCCCGATTTCAGCTCACAGGCGCATTATTTGCAGGAGTACGCGGGTTTCCCTGTTTACGGAAACACAAGACAGGCGTACTTTCCTTCAGGCGAATCGTTTTTTTACAGGGTGCTGGAAGAATTGGAAAAAGCGCAAAAATATATTTTCCTTGAATTTTTCATACTAAAAGAAGGGATAATGCTCAATTCAATTATAACGATTCTGGAAAGAAAAGCCGCCGCGGGGCTTGATGTCAGGATAATGTACGACGATATGGGCTGCTTCTTTACCCTGCCTCCTGAATTTCCCGCGAAGTTAAATAAAAAAGGGATTAAAACTTTTATTTTTAACAAGTTCAGACCGATTGTTTCTTCATTGCAGAATAACCGCGATCACAGAAAAATTATTTCGATAGACGGCAAAGCCGCGTTCACAGGAGGACTTAATCTTGCGGATGAATACATCAACGCCATTGACCGTTTCGGACACTGGAAAGATTCCGCGATAATGATCGAAGGAGACGCGGCATGGTCGCTTACTTTAATTTTTCTTCAGATGTGGAATTTGGGTTCCAAGGAAAAAGATGATTATGAATCGTTTTATCCGTGGAAAGAAAACGTTATAGAACATACTCAGGAAGGGGTCGCCGAAGGTTTTGAGGAATGGGGTTATGTTCAGCCTTATGCGGACAGTCCTATCGACATTGAAAATGTCGGAGAGCATGTATACATTCAAATTATAAATCAGGCTAAAAAATATGTTTATATCAACACGCCCTACTTGATTGTAGACGACAACCTTTTATCGGCGTTAACTCTGGCGGCGAAAAGCGGCGTCGATGTGCGCATAATAACGCCTCACCGCTGGGATAAATTGATAGTCGCGATTACTTCGCGCTCGTATTTCCGAAGGCTCATTCAGGCTGGAGTAAAAGTTTATGAGTACACTTCCGGGTTCAGCCACGGGAAGACATTTGTTTCCGACGACAGGCTCGCAACGGTGGGCACAACCAATCTTGATTTCAGAAGCCTTTATCTGCACTTTGAATGCGGCGTATTGATCTACGCAAGCGAAACTGTCGCGGCGGTTAAAGAAGATTTTTTAAATACCATCCCGGCTTCGCAGGAAATAACTTTAAAAGACTGTTCCCGTAACGCGTTTCAAAGTCTCATTCAGGACGGGTTAAGAGTCTTTGCGCCTTTAATGTAATATTCGGTTTTTTAAAAACTTCAATTTTAAAACGGCTCATTTATATCACTTTCTTTTCTATCCATTTATTGCCAAGCCAGCGTTTTAAGAAGAATATTCCGCGGAATAAAAAATCCGCGCCCATGGCAAGATAAACCGCGACAGGTCCAAAACCGAGAGTAAACGCCATAAAAAACGCCGAACAAACCCTTACAAACCACATTGTGCACGCCGCGACAATCATCACATAACGCGCGTCACCTGATGCTTTCAGCGCGTTTGGAAGCACAAATGAAGGACACCAGAACAAAGTAGACGTTATGCAGTGAATTCTAAGAAACAGCACGCATAATTCGCCTGCCTCGGCGGATAAATTAAATATTCCTATTACAGGCTTCATAAAAATGAAAATATTAAGATTTATAATAAAATATGTTACATAAGAGAGTATCATTATCTTTTTTGTATACCGTTTTGCCGCAAGATAATCTCTGGCTCCTATACACTGCCCTACAATTATCAAAAGCCCCATGCCGTAACCGCTTCCCGGCATGAAGGCAAGCGAATTAATAGTCGCTCCAACAGCGTTAGCCGCAATTGCCGCGGTTCCAAACGCCGTAAATATCCTTGTGATCAATATCTTGCCAATCTGGAACATGGACGCTTCAAGACCGCTTGGAATACCGATATTCAAAATGCGCTTTATCATCGCGCCTTCCAGTTTAACTTTTGTTATGCCGTTCAGATTAATAATTCTTGATTTATCCTTCATTAAAAGATAAATCAATATAGACGCGGTAATAACCCTGCCAAAAAACGTGGACATAGCGGCTCCCGCAACGCCGAGTTTTAAAACATAAATGAATAAGGCGTTCGCGCCAATATTAAAAATATTTAAAATGATCACGGTTCTCATGGGAACTTTGGGATTGCCCATGCATCTGAACAACGCCGCCGCCGATGTATAAAGCGCAAGGAAAGGATAGGAGAGAGCGATAAAAAGAAAATAAATATCAGCGCTTTTCATTACATCATCCGCGATATTGCCGAAAACACCGCGTAACATCAGGTCCCGCGTAAAAATTGTCACTATCATTAAAATTACGGAGATAATAACGCTGACGTAAACCAGCTGCCTTGCGGAGCTGCAGGCGTTTTTTTCCTCTTTGCGCCCGAGGTACTGGCTTGCCACAACGGAGCCGCCTGTCGCTATCGCGGTAAATGACGTAATAATTAAAAAATTTATAGTTTCGACAAGAGAAATGCCCGACACCGCGTGCTCACCGACAGAGCTTACCATAACCATATCGACAATACCGATCATTACAACAAGGAGCTGCTCGATAATCAGCGGCCAAAAGAGCGAAAAAAGCTTTTTATTATTCCAATCCACAGGGGTGAGCGTAACGGGCGTATCTAAAGGGGAACTGCGCACCGCAGGTTCAAGTCCCGTCACTGTCTGCCTTGAGTCCAAAAATTTTTCTCCTATTTATCAAATACACAATTTATGATATATATACAAGTATGGCGGGAATATTCGATTATCTTAAATGGAGAGGCGATATTGATTTTAACGCTTCTCCTTTTAACCCGGTGGATAACATAATTTTTTCACAGCTGGCGTATCTTACTCTGGACGGAATTGTCCCCTCCCCCGGACAAAAGGAAGGAATCAGCATTGATTTAGCGGTAAGAGTTTACAATGAAAAAATAAAAGAGCCGGGTTTTAAAATGTCGTCAATATTCAAAGAAGATCACGATCTTATAAGAGCGCTTGGCGCGTCCAGGCGTTTCGGGGACTGCCAGCTCTTCGGATACGTTAATCATGTTGACGTTGATCGCGAAATTCAATTCGCCGCGGTTTGCATTTACACAAGCGACGGCTATTCGTTTGTTGCCTTTCGCGGGACCGACTGTTCTATTGTCGGGTGGAAAGAAGATTTTAATATGTGTTTTAAAGATGTGATTCCTTCTCAGACAGAAGCCGTCAAATATCTTGAAAAAATGGCTCCTGTTATCAGAGGGCGCCTTCGCATAGGAGGTCATTCTAAAGGGGGCAATCTCGCAGTTTACGCGTCCGCTAATTGCAGCAACAGGATAAAAAGACGGATTAAAACCATTTACTGTAACGACGCTCCGGGTTTTAACGAAAACGTTTTATCCGGCAAAGGTTTTAAGGAAATAAAAGACAGGATAATCTTTTTTGCGCCGCAGTCGTCCATAATCGGGATGTTTATGGACCATGGAGCTGATACTACCGTTGTAAAAAGCGGCGAAAACGGTTTAATGCAGCACAATCTGTATTCATGGAATGTGACGCATAACGATTTAGTCCGCGCGGAAAAATCCACCGAAGGCAGCAGGTTTGTAAATAAAACTCTGCGCGGATGGCTTGAAAATCTTGATAACGAAAAGCGCGAGCAGTTTATCGAAGCGCTTTACCACATTATAGTTTTAGCGGATGTAAAATCCACAGCCGAATTTGAAACATCGTGGCTCTCAATCGCGGGGCGCGTTTTAAAATCTTTAGGCAGCGTGGAAGAATCAAAAAGAAAGGTTATTAAAGACTCAATGAAAGAACTTTTCCTCTGCGCCGGACGAAACATTGAAGCGTTAATAAAGCAAGAAGAAAAATGAAAAAAATTAAATACATTTTTTTAATAATTCTTTTTATATATATTTGTCAGGCTGCGCACGCTCAGCGTTTTAAGCCTTTTGAATCTCTTCGCGTAATAAAAACTGAACATTTTGATTTTATCTTCCCAAAAGAATCGGAGCCTTCAGCGCGGCTTTTGGCATCATACGCGAACAGCGTTTACAAAGATTTAATTTCAACATTGGGCATCGAAGTTCCAGCGCGTATTCCCGTAACATTCGCTCCTCACACCGATATGTTCAACGGTTACTATTCTCACTTTCCATATCCTCACATTATGCTTTTTGACACTCCGATGGATTTGGAATGGAGTGTTTACGAAAACAATTTAAAAGGTCTCTTTCTTCATGAACTTGTTCACGCGGTTACGATAAACACAGGAAGTCCTTTTAATCTTTTTATGCGCAAAATTTTCGGGTTCTGGGCTTCGCCCGCGTATTTAACCGCTCCATTGTTTATGATCGAAGGCGCTACAGTCAGCTTTGAAAGTCTTACAGGTTTCGGCAGGGCAAACGATCCTTTAACAAAGCAAAAATTAAGACAGGCAATCTATGAAGATAAATTCCTCACTCCGTTTCAAGTTTCAGGCGTTTATGATCTGCCCGATCAATCCGGTATTTATTACGAATACGGCGGTCTTTTTTCCGCATGGCTTCAGAAAGAATACGGTATGGAAAAATACGCCGATCTCTGGAAAGCGCTGGGAGGGGGTAAGGACGTCAAATTTTCATTTATAGTTTATCGTTCCGATTTTTACAATGCTTTCAGGATAGTATACGGAATCAACATCATGGACGCGTGGAACGCGTTTAAAAACTCTCTTACCATTGCGGGAATCGAAGAAAAGCCCCTGGAAGTTCTGCCTGCGCAGTACAGATTTCTTACAAAAAAGCGTTATACCATCTCTAAAATTGCGGCTAACGCTGATAATATTTTTATTCTTAATTCAACAGAAAGCAAAATATATATTTATAATGCCAAAACAGGCGTTACCCGCTCTTTTAACGCAGACACTTTTTATTCAAACGATTTGGATGTTTCTGAATGCGGATCTAACCTGCTCGTGTCAGAATACAGCGCCGCAGGCGACAGATTCAAAGCTGTGGTAACAGAACTGCGATCTGATTCAGGTAAAAAAACCGGAAGATCGATTAAGCGTCTTTACAAGGCAAGATACTTCAGGGACGGCGTGATTGGCATTAAGTCAGAATTGCACAACAACTGCATAGTGTACGCGGATTTTAGCGGCAGCGAAGAAATATTGTTTAGAGGAAACGAAACATTGATGTTTTCAGGACCTCAAGCACTGGACAATGACAGAATTGTATTTATCGCAGCCAAAAACGGAATTAGAAAGCTTTTGCTTTACAATTACGCAGAAGGAGAACTTTTCAGCGTAGATGATTCAAATGGCGGCGCATACTGGAATTATTCTCGCGGTTTAAACGTATCGGAAAACAAACTTCTTCTAAGTTATAACTCTGACGACAGAATGTACAAACTGGCTTCTGTCGATTTTGATTCCATGCAGGCTGTTTTCAGCAAACGCGATTTTTCTGGCGGCGTTTTTAATCCAGTATCTATCGATGGAAATATTTATTACAGCGGCAATTTCTTCAGCGGAGACGAAGTCCTGCGTTTTCCTGAAGCGGCGGATTCGCTGTCAGGAATGCGTATTAAAATAACTCTAGAACCTGCAAACCCGGCGGATTTCGGACTAATTGCAAAAGTTAAAACAGAGGAAACGCCTCCTTCGCTGTCAATCGAAAATGATTCGATAATTCCTTCTAAACCGTTTTTAGGCATCAGTTATATGAATCCTTTTAAATTATGGCTTCCTCTGCCTTTAATCCGGTCTAACGCAGAGGATCTTCCTTTTCTTACTTTGGACGGAGGCGGCATTTTTTCGATATTAAAGGATCCGGCGGACAGAAACACAATCACATTCTACGCCTACTATGACGCTTCTTACATGATGCTCAGGATGGAAAGTTTAACATGGCAAAGCACGATTCCGGGTTTTCCCGTAACGCTGACATTCATCGACATGGTAGAAATGAATTCTTATGCCCTGCCTTACCGCATAACCCAATTGGGATTAAGCGCAGGTTTCACGCATACTCCAAAACGTTTTTCTTACGGATTTTCACTTGGCGCAGGTTATTCCCGCGCCGCGCTTGACGACGGCTCACAGAGCGCATACAGCTGGAAAGAAACGGGAAACCTGTTTTATTATTCAACGGTATTTACGATTACAAACAGGCTGCGCAGACAGCATGAAATGTTTGGAAACGGTTTTTCTGTAAGCATAAGAGGAACAAATATTATGAATGATTATAAACCGCGCGTTGAAGGATTATTTCAGGCAAACTCGGAAAAAAGATTGCCGCTGTCCCTGGTTCTTTACGGCGCAATTGACAAATCGGGTATGAATATACAGGGTGCGTCGAACAGTTACGGCGAAACTTTATACAATTCTTATTCATCGCAAGAGTACTTTAAAGGACCAAAACTTGAATGGATTGCCGGCGCCGAAGCCGGCATCGGCGTTTTTTCTCTTGAGATCCAAAGAAATCTTTCTCATGTTTATTACAACAGATTACGCGGCAGGCTGTCAGTCAGAAATGTTCTATATGACAGCCAAGGCGATTCCAAAGCCGAAGGAATCTCAATTAATCAAAATATAAATCTTGCACAGTCACTGGTATTAAAAATTGGTCTTGTTACTTCCATGGTTCCATTAAAAATGTCGCCGTTCTTTATTGAGCCTTACATTTGGGCAGCGTGGAAATTCTCCAACTCCATAACGCAAAAAGAAGATTTATTATATTTTGGCTTTAATTATAATTTTCAATATTGATTCATGGACGCATGAATAAAAATAATATATAATGAGTAATGCGAATTATTTCCTGGAACGTTAACGGTATCCGCGCTGTAGAAAAACGGGGTTTTTTTGACTGGCTTGCCAAAGAAAATCCCGATGTGATATGCCTTAACGAGACAAAAGCCAATCCCGGTCAGCTTTCCCAGGGATTTATTAAACCTCAGGGTACGTCATACTCCTCATTCTGGGCAAGCGCGAAAAAGAAAGGCTATTCGGGTGTTGCAATCTATTCAAGAATACAGCCCGAAAATGTGCGTTTTCTGGGAAAGACCGAATTTGACGAAGAAGGGCGCGTTTTAGCCGCGGACTACAAGGATTTTACTCTGATAGCCGCATACTTTCCCAATTCTCAGGATGAGGGGAAACGTCTTGGTTACAAAATTGCATTTAACGAGGCAATGTTAAAATTCTGCACTTCGATTGTAAAAAAAGGACGGCATTTTCTTCTCTGCGGCGATTACAATGTCGCGCATACTCCAATCGATCTCGCTCGCCCGAAGGCAAACGAAAAAAGCGCAGGCTATCTTCCCGAAGAACGGGCATGGATGGATAAATTTATCGCCGCGGGCAATGTCGATACATTCCGACATTTTCATCCGCAGGAGACAGGTCATTACACATGGTGGTCGTATATGGGACAGTCGCGCGCCAAAAACATCGGATGGAGAATCGATTATACTTGCGTAGACAAAGGTTTTCTTCCTAAGGTAAAATCATCCGTAATAAGACCTGAAGTTGAAGGCTCAGATCATTGCCCGGTGGAGATTGAATTAAAGTTATGAGAATTAAATATAACGCTCCTACAGTTTTATCTTTCGCGCTGTTATGCGCATTTATTTTATTTTTATCAAGAACTTTTATTCCAAATCTTGTAGAAAACTGGTTTATGGTCCCTGGCAGAGACACCTTCCGCGCCGGACTTTTTAACAACTGGGTATCGATACTTACTCATGTTATGGGACATGCCCACTGGGCGCATTTAATAAACAATTTAACTTTAATACTTCTTATAGGTCCGATGCTTGAAGAAAACTACGGTTCAGTCCCCCTTCTTATAATGATGCTTGTTACTGCCCTTGCGACAGGGATATTAAACGTGCTTTTTTTTAAAAGTTATCTTTTAGGCGCGTCCGGCATCGTTTTTATGATGATTCTTTTATCGTCTTTTACAAATTTTTCCGCCGGGGAAATTCCCCTCACTTTTATTCTTGTATTGATTTTATATCTTGGAGTGCAGATATTCAGCAATTCGGACGGTCCCGATAATATTTCACATTTTGCGCATATTATAGGCGGTTTGTGCGGAAGTTTTTTCGGCTTCTTCCGTCCGCCAAGGAGACAGAAACAATGAAAAAAGAATTTTTACAATTTGACGAGGTGCGCGACAACGCGATAAAACTCGCGCATAAAATTTACAACGACGGTTTTATCCCCGATGTAATTTACGTATCCCTTCGCGGCGGCGCGTATCTTGGCAATATAATCAGCGAATATTTTAAAATTGTCCACAAAGGAGCGCACCCCGTATACTACGCCGCCGTTGTCGCAAGGTCATACACAGACGTGGCAAAAAGCGATCAGGTAAAAATTGACGGCTGGACATATTCGCCCGATTATCTTCGCGTTGGAGACAAAGTGCTTTTAATAGACGACATTTTCGATTCCGGTAAAACAATTAACCATCTTGCAAGAATAATTCTTGACAAAGGCATACCGCGAAATGATTTAAAAATCGCGGTTCACGATTATAAATATTTTTATGATAAGAAGGAGCAGCTTCCCATCCATCCCGATTATTGGTGCAGAAAACATGACGTATCGGTTAACGATGACACTTATTGGATCCATTACATGAGCCACGAACTTATGGGGCTTACGGAAAAAGAACTTGAAATCAATTACTACTCGCGCGATCCAAATTTAAAACAAGCGATGCATATAATAACGGATCAAAACGATGATCTGCGGAATTGACGAAGCCGGACGCGGTCCCCTCGCCGGCCCTGTCTGCGCCGCCGCGGTAATTTTAAGCGAAGATTTTCCCTTAAAGTTATTAAACGATTCAAAAAAACTGACATCCTCCCGCCGCGGCGAAGCGCGCAAAATTATCTTTGAAAAAGCGCTCGCGTGGGGCATCGGCTGGGCGGACCACATAGAAATAGATAAAATCAACATTTTACAGGCAAGTCTTTTAGCGATGCAGCGCGCCTTTGAAGACATGATGAACAAAGCATCAGAAAAAAAATTGCTTTTATCGATCGAAAACGTCAACGCGATTGTAGACGGCATATACATCCCAAAAATCCATGTTCCCTGCGTCGCAATGATAAAAGCTGACACAAAAGTTCCCGAAGTAATGGCAGCCTCCATTCTTGCAAAAACCGAACGCGATATTTACATGGAAAAAATGGCGGAACTTTATCCGCAGTATGGTTATGACAAACACAAGGGTTATCCGACGATTGCGCATAGGCAGGCGGTTAAAAAGTACGGAGCTTCACCGATTCAACGATTGAGTTTTAAGGTGAAGTGAGACGGGGGTTGTATATAAGTAAAAAGAAGGAAGAGATTTAAACCCAATTTTCAATTTTTAAATCTTTAATATTTTTATAATGATCTGTATTATTGGTTATTAAAATATAATCTTTATATATACAATAGCCTGCAATAAATATATCGCAATCATCAATGGTTATGTTTTTGGATTTTAGATCAATATAAACGGCAAGAGATGTATCCAATATTTCTTTTGTAATTGTGTCTACACCATATTTTGCTAATAAATTTTCAAAAGCGGCTAATTTAACTTTAGCGCAATTTTTTAGCAACCATTTTTTTATTTCATAATATACAATGGGTGGAATTACAATAGTACCGTCTTTTGCTTCTTTGTTTATACGGTCTATCAATTTTGTATTGCCTTTTAAGTAAAATGAAGTTATGTCAGTATCAAGGGCGAATTTTTTCATACTGCTTCTTCAAGATCTCTGAATTTAATTCGTTCCGGGCTTCCTTCCAATTCTTCATCGCTACCTAGAATAGCTTCGCCAAATTGCTTCCAAGCCAAAATTTGTTCTTGTCGGTCTATTTCATCATTGGTGGAAACGGTTAAAGTGGCGCTCTGGCGACCCTTTACATCAAAAAGGGGTTTGTTGGGAATAAATACGCCATTTTCAAGAAAACCGTCTACAATAAGCATGATTATCTCCTCGTAAAACAATATTATATTCATATTGTACAGTCAAGGCTAGCTAATTGTTATTCTCTAATCCCTCTTTTTAACCACTACTCTCTTGCCGCCTTTTTGACCGCGATCATTTCTTCGCTCTCTGTCTGCGCTCCTGCCGCGTTCGCCGCCGCGTGCGCCTGAAAACTTCACCCGCGCGGGTTCGCCGGAGGCACCGCTTCGTTCACCGCGATCGCCTCTGTGTTCACGAGCGCGATCGCTGCCTCTTTCGCCGCGAAAACTGCGTCCTGCGCCGCTGCGCTCACTGCTGCGCTCGTAAGTTCGATCGCGCTTCTCGCCGCGCTCGCCGCCACGCTCGCGTTTTTCACCGCGTTCGGTTCTATCTCTGTGTTCACCGCTGCGTTCGCGTCTTTCACCGCGTTCGGTTCTATCTCTGCGCTCGCCGCTGTGTTCATGTCTTTCACCGCGTACGGTTCTATCACTGTGTTCGCGGTTTTCCCTTCGTTCGGTTTTGTGGTCTCCATCTTCACGGTCTTCTTCGCGCTTTGCGGTTTTTTTGCCGGTATGTTTTTTCCCGCGTACCGCTTTTTCAAGCGCTTTTAGCGATTCATCAAAACCTTTTAAAAATTCCTGTAAATCATCGGCAAATAAAATTACCGATTGGCGATCAAAACCGCCGTTGTCGCGGTTTTTGCTTTCTACGATGTTTAAATACATATCGCCCATTCGATTCTCTTTTACGTTAAAAAAATATGTTCTGTTTGGCAGACATATTTTATTAGAAAAGATTTCTCCACGTATTCCCATTTTTATTCCTCCTTCTTGTACTAGATAATCTCAAGTAATCCATAATTACTGTTTTCTAGATCCAATATTGATTGTCTGGCTTGAATAATGACTTCTTCTGCCATTTTTTTATCCATGTTTCCCACTCGAATAAGAATTACTTTAGGTGGAAATCCTTTAGTTTCAAAAAAATTAAGAAAATCGGAGTCTTGAGTAACAATTGTATATCTATTTTCGGCGGCAAAATTCCAAATTTCAATATCTTTCGCAGGTTTTGGAAGATCGGTCTTGTTAACATGCGCACATTCGCCAAAATGTTCTGATAATACAGGAACCAAACGCCATGAAAGATTGGCGTCAAGCAACAATTTCATGCACTGCCACCCTTGTTATCGCATCCCGTTCTGCAGCAAAGGCAAGCGCCGCTCTAATATGTGTTTTTTGTAATTCAGGATAATCTTCAATTATTTCCTGTTCGGTCATACCGCTTGAAAGCCATTGTAGAATATCACCAACTGTTATTCTGGTGCCTTTAATACACGGTTTACCAAAACGTATTTGAGGATCAATACCAATATACATCCGCATATCATTCATATAAACCAGTATACTCTAAAAATTTGTTCTTGCCAACTATTATACATAACATCTATTCACGCATTACTATCCGCTTCCATTACCATCTGTCGCTGCCAATCAAGCAGCCATTTTTCGATTGTGTTGCCGCAGCCTTGCGCGTCCGCCATTATGCGGAAGACGGGTTCTGTGGCGGAACCTCTCATCCAAATATACGCTATTTCCTTTTCTTTGTCATTGGAAAAAAGGATTTTTAAACCGCCTTTTCCGGCTTCTTTGAAATTTTTAATATTTCGCCTTTCTGCGGTTCCGTTGCAGGCGATGGCTTGCCATTTATAAATGCCGTAACGCGTTTTTAATTCATCGCTCTTTTCTTTCCACTCCCGCGCAAAAATATCTTGATAGCGGGCTTTTAATATTGAATGATCTTTCGTTTTAATGCGCATAACCGCATCCTTGTGATACGCCTGAGTTGTGGTAAATTGCGGCAGGCTATCGATTATATCAGAAAGCGTAAAATCTTTGCGGTATTTGTCAGTTTGATTGGAGCGTTTGCACCAAATTTCAAAAAGACCGCTCTGCTTGTCTGTCGAACGAACGCAAAGCATTTTCGCAAGGGCAAGAACAGTGTTAACAGGATCTCTGACCGCGCAGGGGTGGGTGATGTTTCCGCCCGCTGAGCCTTCGCCGAGGATGCGCACAAGATAACCATCTTCGCGTAACTTTCTTGCAAGAGAAACAACATTGGCTTCGCCGACTTCGGCGCGGAAAACAGAAACTCCAAAAGCTTCAGCGATTCTGTCTGTCCGCATCGACGTTGGATCGTTAACAGCAATGGCGGCTTTTGTTATTACTTTGCCGTCATCGCCGTATTTTAATTCGCCTGTCCAGACAAGATGAGAAAGTTCTGCCGCAACAGCAAGCGCGAATACCTCCTGTGATCCCAAAGGACGCGCTTTAGCGCGGACTATAGAATCGCACGATTCCAGAGGACGCGCTTTGTTCGCTGCATCATCCCAGATAACCAGATTTCCCCTGTCGCCGTCGCAATCGGGGACATATCCCAAAATAAACGCGTCATCTTCTCTGTGCGCTTCTTCCAGCAGCTTCGCGCAAGGTTCAAGCGAATCGCCTTCCGGCACAATACGGTGCGCTATTTTTCCAGGCACATCGTTAATGGATTTAAATTTAAAACCAAGCGCGGTAAAAAAGTCTTTGTCGATGGATGCCGCGCGGGCGCTTCCGTTAAAATCACATACAATTCCAACAGGTTTTTCAGCCAGGCTGTCTTTTACCGCGGCGGCAAGCAGATCGCTGCCACCCCACGCCACTTCGCCGCAGAAATTATAATAAGCCTTAAAAGATTGATCGGAATATTTTAAAAGTGAACCGCGCGAATCATCAAGGGAGAAACTTCCGACATTCGATTTAGGCTGAGCTTTATAAATACGTTCTGCGATGTTTATTTTTTCGTTTATATCTTTCGCGTTGTTCGTGTTATTTGCATTAAATATTTGCTCTTCTATTTTTTGCAAATTATTATTTTCTTTTAGAAATACTTTGAATTTTTCTATAAGTTTTTCAGCTTCCTGCGCAGGCAGAACGCCGCCGTCGGTCAGACCGAATTTGATTCCGTTATGACCGATTGGATTATGGCTTGCTGATATGTAAATAAAACCTGCCGCCTGATTTTCCGCGCTGCCTATGCTTCTTGCCCATGCCATTATTTGCGGCGCGGCGGCAAAACCCGCGCAGCGCACTTCGCAGCCGTAAGACAGTAAAACAGGCGTCATCGCCGCGATAATCGCGCTTCCACTAGGACGGGTGTCGCCTGCAAGGAGAATAAGCGGTTTACCTGAACCTGCCTTACTTTCAAGATATTCGGCGAAAACATAAGCCGCTGCCCCTGCGATTATACAGTGCGCTTTCGAAATTTTATCAGAGGAGCTTTCTTCGTCTCCGTCATCGGCGAAAACGGAGCGCCAGCCGGAAGCGGAAAGAATCATTTTATCAACAGCGCCGTTAATTTCGCTTTCTAAAATATTATCCACAATTGTCAGTATAAACTCATTCTTTTTTTAATTCTATATGTTTAAAAATAGGGTGTTTTTATTTAAAAATATTTTTTCAAATGGGGTGTGTTTTGTTCTCACAAAAATTCCTAGATTAAAACAATGGAGAATAAAATATGTCCAATCTAAATATTATTCAACGAAGGGATATCGATCCGTTAATCCTGAAAGCGGAAAAATTGGTGAAACATTATGAAATTGCGGCAGGCTGCGCGGCAAAAGTAATAATTCCACACTCTATTAATATGGACAGCGTTTGCAGCCTGTGCAATTTAAATGTTCCGGCAAAATCCTTAAAATACTGCTCTCAGCTGCACAGTGAAGCTATCGCGAAAGCAAGGATACTCGGAGGCTCTTACATTTATTTGTGCGGCAAAGGATTAGTGTTCTGGACAAGTCCGTTTTATTCGGGAGACAGATTCGCGGGAGCGCTCCTTTCAGGCGGACTTAAGAAAACGGAACAAAACGGCGAAAGAATAAAATCTCTCGCTCAATTAATGCTGATGTGCGCAGAACAAATATCAGGAAGAAGCTTCAACCAAAAAAACGCGATTACTCTTTACAAAGCGGAAAAAACTTCCAAATCAGACTACGAGGAATATTCACAGGAAAGCGAAGCGAAAGAAAAACAAAACGCGAATACAGAGGCGAATATGGATTCGGACATTTGTTCTCTGGATTACGAGCGGATGCTTCTTGCCTGCCTCAGGCGCGGAGATAAGGAAGAAGGGCAGAAAATTCTGGTCAATCTATTGAAAAATTATTATCTTGAAATAAAGGACAAGTTTCAGGATGTCCACAGGATGGACGCTTTCCGTATGAAAGCCCTGGAACTGGCAGTATTGCTTTCAAGAGCGGTGTCGAATCCAAAAGAGATAATGGATAACACCTCTCTTGAAACAACAAACCGGAGTCTGAAAAAGATCGAAGAAAGCGGTAATTTCAACGATGTTTCAGACGTTCTTTCAGCGATTACCGAGAGGATGTCAGGTATGATTTTTTCTTTTCATGGAGTACGTCACTTTACTGCTCTCAGAAGAGCTGAACGTTACATCTGGACGCATTATACAAGAAAACTAAGTCTGAAAGAAATTGCGAAAGCGTCAGGACTTTCCGCTCCTTATTTCAGTACGGTTTTTAAGGAGGAAATGGGTGAAAACCTTTCTAACTATCTTAACCGCTTAAGAGTTGAGAAAGCGCAGGCAATGCTGATAACAACAGATTTATCGATTTGCGATATAGCTCAGTCATGCGGATTTGAGGATCAGAGCTGGTTCTCAAAAATCTTCAAAAATAATACCGGTCTTACTCCGGGAAAATACAGGGAACGCGGAATGGTTGCCGAAGATATTTTCCACGATTAACCGGCAAAAACAGGTGATAAAATGAGTAATAACAAGGTGAATTTGACTGCGAACACTCCCAATGAAAAATTGATGGAAAAAGCAGCGAGAACGATGATCGATTACAATCAGGCTACAGGCAGCTGTATCTGTCTTTACGACAGCTCGTATAAGCCCCGTTTTCCTCCGGGCAAGTACGGCGAAGGGTGCAGTCCTGAAAAGAAGATATGCCTTTATTGTAAAAAATTCAGCATAAACGGCGAAACTCTGGAAGCGTATCCATGTCACGAGATGCACGTAAATGCCATAAAGGAAGCCAGCAAAAAAGGCGGATGGCATGTTTATAATTGCAGCCTTGGTCTGCTTTTTTGGACCAGTCCTATATACACTGATGGCACATTTTCAGGGGCTGTTAGGGGATCGGGTTTTTCGCGGGAGGGGCAAAAAGGAGTTGACAATTTCTCAAATAGCGATGATACTTTTGTTATGTGCAATAACGAAATACCAAAAGAAGAATTTAAGGAGCGCGTCAATTCATTCCCGGGGGCTGACGAGGAGAA
>Ga0209755_10000893_pt1 | contig 50950 bp, 51 predicted proteins | sample TergutCo191P1_FD_187301 | JGI IMG/M metagenome (GOLD analysis project Ga0209755, IMG submission 187301) | Cornitermes sp. P1 segment gut microbial communities from Petit-Saut dam, French Guiana - Co191P1 (SPAdes) (version 2) | ecosystem: Host-associated > Arthropoda: Insects > Digestive system...
ACATTGTTGCGGCAAAGCTTGCGAAAAGATGCGAAGTGCAGTTGGCCTACGCTATTGGTTACCCCGAACCGGTTTCCGTTAATGTGGATACTTTTGGCACAGGCAAAATAAGCGATCACAAAATTGAGTTGTTGATTCGCAAGCATTTTGATTTGAAGCCGGCAAGCATAATCAAAACTTTGGATTTGCTAAAACCCGGTTACAAATCAACAGCCAAGCAAGGTCACTTTGGCCACAAAGGCGCAAGGTTCACTTGGGAAAAAACCGACAAAGCCGAAGCGTTGAAGAAAGAGATTTAATGTCTATTGTTGAAAAAAATTAGTATTTCTAAAACGTCTGAATCATGATTCAGACGTTTTTCTATATTACTCCTAAAATTCATCCAAAGGACCTACTATGCATCCGGATTTAAAAGGCAAAGTGAAGAGCGCGCAGGAAGCTGCGGCTCTTATTAATAATGGCGAAGTCATAGGCATCAGCGGATTTACCAGTGCCGGCTATCCCAAAGTTGTACCGCCAGCTCTCGCAGAACGCGCCGCAAAGTTAAAGGAAAGCGGCACCGATTTTGGCATATCGCTTTACACCGGCGCATCAATCGGCGACGAATGCGATGGAGTTTTGGCACGTGCGGGCATAATGAAAATGCGCCTGCCATACCAAAGCCATGCAGATGTCCGCAACAACATCAACAAAGGCCAAACAGAATACATAGACATGCACCTCTCGCACTCTGCGCGCCTCATTCGCATGGGCTTTGTCCCAAAGCCAACGCTTGCGCTGGTGGAAGCTTGCGAAGTAACGCAGGATGGCAAAATTTACCTAACAGGCTGCGGAGGCAACACGCCTTCTTACCTGCAATCCGCAGAACGCATAATCATTGAATTAAACACGCACTACGGCGATACCTTAATAGGCTTGCACGATGTCTTTATCCCAGAGCTTAAAGGAACAATCCCAATCAGCGAACCGGGCGACAGAATCGGCACAGAATACGTGCATGTTGACCCGTCAAAAATCGTGGCGATAGTGGAAACAAAACTCGCAGATTCCTTAAAGCCATTCGCAGAACCGGACCACGACTCAAATGCAATAGCAGCTTTCATTCTGGAATTCCTCGCTCACGAACACAAAAAAGGCCGTTTACCAAATGGCTTGCCCTACCAAAGCGGCGTGGGCAACGTGGCAAACGCTGTGCTCGGCGCAATGGCAAAAGACCCAGCGCAGGCTCCTATCTCTCTTTACACAGAGGTTATCCAAGATTCCGTATTTGATATTCTTGAGGCAGACAAACTCATCGTCGCAAGCGGCGCATCCATCAGCTATTCCATAGCCGGGCAAGAAAAATACAAAGCAAACGCTCATGCAAAAAACTGGAAAAGCAAATTCGTTTTGCGCCCACAGGAAATTTCCAACAACCCGGAAGTTGTTCGCAGAATCGGAGTTATTTCTATGAACACTGCATTGGAAGCGGATATATTCGGACACGTGAACAGCACTCATGTAAACGGCTCCAGAATGATGAACGGCATCGGCGGCTCGGGCGACTTCGCTCGCAACTGCATGCTCGGATTCTTTATGACACCAAGCGTTGCGAAAGGCGGAAAGATCAGCGCATTCGTGCCTATGGTCAGCCACACAGATCACACCGAGCACGATACCATGATTTTTGTTTCCGAACAGGGCCTTGCAGATTTGCGCGGATTAACTCCGACAAAACGTGCTCGCTTAATCATAGAGAAATGCGCGCATCCAAACTATCGCCCATTGTTGCTTGAGTACCTTGAGCATGGCTTAAAGCAATCAAATCTTCACACGCCGCACAGCTTGGACAAAGCTTTTGATTTCCACAAAAGACTTATGGAAACCGGAAGCATGATGGCTTGAAGATTTTTTTCTAAATTAAGCTAGTGGATCTAGACAAAAATTTTACAGTTCTCGCGATGAGTGATAATTACGCTGGCTTAGACATAATAAACAGCGTACTCTCAACGTATTACAATGTAAAAATGGCAACATCGCCGGAAGAAGCTATGACTTTGCTGAAAGTTGTAGAAGTAAATCTTATAATTTTGGACTTCGGTTGTTATAGCAAAGAATGCTACAATTTCTTGACAACCATAAAAGCTTCCGAAGAGACAATGCGAATACCTGTGATTTTAATCGGGGATTCAAGCAATCCGGAATATGAAGAACACGCTTTTGCTCTTGGCGTAGCGGATTACATAGGCAAGCCTCTGCGCTCTTCAATAGTGAAGGTGAGAGTCAACAATCAAAGGTTGATCATCAATCAAATAAAAGCTATAGAAGAGCTTGGACTGCGAGATCCCCTAACCGGCATTGCAAATAGGCGCGGTTTTGATACACGCATCCATTTGGAATGGCTAAGGGCCATGAGAGACCAAACAAGCCTCAGCCTTGCCATCGCAGATATAGACCACTTCAAAGCATACAATGACAACTATGGCCACGTTCAGGGCGATGTTCTCTTGCGCGCGCTCGCAAAGCAAATCGTTGCTATGCTTAAAAGGCCGGCAGATTTTGTTGCGCGCTGGGGAGGGGAAGAATTTGTAATAATGCTCCCTAATACAAACCTTAAAGGAGCAATTCAGCACTCGGAAGAAATTCGCAAATCCGTGGAAAAAATGATTATACCAAACCTGCCGTCAGCAACCGTAAGCGTTGGCGTGGCTTCAATGATGCCAACTATAAATTCCTCAATTGAAGAATTCTTCACTATGGCAGACAAAGCCCTTTACCAAGCCAAAAATTCAGGGCGAAATAAAGTGTGCAGCTTTATTTAAGTATCATTCTCAGCCGGTATATCTCCACTTTCGCTTGTATCCGCAGAACCTTCTCCAATCTTGGCTTCTCTGATTTCAATGTCTCTTCTCTCCCACAAATTCAGTTGCACCGGAGGAATTTTTTCGCCGGCATTGTTATAAATCAAAGTGACGGATGGGCGATTTTGTTCTCTGGAATTTGAACGCAGCACAATTCCTACATAGTTCGTGAATTCGCCGCCGGCATCTGAAGTGACCATTATGCGATCGCCGGAAGTATATACGGGAATCATGGAAAGCAGAGTTTCGACTATAGCGGAATTAAGTTTTGCATTGGAAAGCCGCACTAAAAATTTTATGCTGCTTATAGGTGTTTGAGCCATGATGCCTGGGGGAGGGGCTATAAGATAAACATAATCCAAAGCTACTGCGGCAATTTCCGCATACCGGTTTATGGTGCCTTTGGCAGCAGGCCCGGTAGTGCGTACCGGAGGCTTGTTGGTGCCGGTCAGTTTGCGAGGATAACCGCCGCCATCTTGCCGTTCATGGTGCTGCAAAGCTACATTTGCGCAAACCAGCGAAACATTGCATATTCGCAAAATATCAAAGCCATAATCCACATGCCGCCTTTTCAATTCCAGCTCTTCCAAAGACAGTTTTACGTTAGGATTCAGAAGGTGTTCCGGCAGAAGTATATAGCCTATGTCCATAAGCAAAACTGCCAAAATCATATCTTCAATTTCATTCGGAGGAAAGCTGTAACGCTTGGCAAGCAGAGCCGCAACTACGGCGCAATCTATTGATTGCTGCTGAAAAAAATTTCCAAGAGAGCGAGAGCCTGTTATGAACAGAAGCGAGGGGTCTGACTTTTTAAGTTCCTGGTAAATATCGGCGGCAACTTTTTTGAATGCCGAGATGTTCAACGCTTCTTTAACCTCTTCCGGTTTGCTGAGTATTTGTTCCGGGGATGGGGGCACCTCCTCAGGATTGTTTGTCTCCAGCCCGATTTTTTTTCGGAATTCCAGCACGGTTTTCCTGAGCTGGAGCACGCACTGGTTCACAGTGACTTCCGATACAAGATCCTCTTTTTCCAGCTCTTCAAGCCCTTCTTCCTGCACCCAGATCCGGTCTATTCCTATTTCCCTAAGCTTTACGCTAACATCTGGGGTCATCCTATAGCCAGCAGAAAGCATTATTTCGCCCGTATCGCGGTAAATGCTTTTAGCAAGAACGTGCCCTATTCTTAATTCTTTCAACGCAATTTGGATCATGGAATGTATTGAATATAGAAAAATCAGGGATATAAGGTCTAATTTATTTACTATATTTCCCGTATTAAAGAGGTATTTGTGAAAAAAAATGCGCTCAAAGTAAGTATTTTGGCATGGCTTGCCCTGCTGCTTTCTGTTTTTTCTTGTGAGAGTGGAGCTGGGAAGGAGAGGGTTGTGAGAGAGAAAGAGATAGCGAGAGAGGATTCCATCTTGAAAATCAAAGAAGACAGCATTCAAGCATGGGCAGATTCTATTAAACCTTTACTTCCTACTCTTCTCAAAATAGATACAGCTTGGCAAAGGAAAGCTAGAGAATCCTCTGAAGTTCTGCGTACTTATGGCAAAACGAAAGAGCAAGTGGATTCTATAGAAAGATTCCAAGATTCTGTAATTAGGAATTTACCAGGTTTAATTATTTATAAAAATGGCAAGCCTTATGTAAATGGCAAACACTATAAAAGGAGTAAACAATGAAAAATTTTTGGATCATATTGTATTTTCTTACAATACCCATATTCGCTCAGTTTGCTAATTTTTTTCCTTTTCCACCTTGTTTTGACACTCATGAAAATGCTATAGCTTCTCGTTCATTTTTTGATTCCGTTTGCTCTAACCAATATGGCAGAATAACTTCTTGGTCAATTAGTAAAATTGATAATCTGTGGTGTATTGCGGCACATTGTAATTCATGCGGTACATTTTATGAACAACTTATTAAACCTAGTTGTTGCGATCAAGAAAAAATTCCTAAACCTAAGAGTTATTTTCAATGCATTGAAGTACCTTATCGTGGTATAGGCTTATCTGAGGCTAAACCTTTACTCCTTTCTTCTGATGTAAAAGATTGGTGTACCAATCAACCTGACTTTACTTGTGGCATTAATAGTAGTAACAGTAGCAACACTGATGATAAAACTTCTAGCAGTTCCAATGATGATAATTTGGAGTTCTCCAGCTCTGGCGGCGGTGGCAGTTCCAGCTCTGGCGGCGGTGGCAGTTCCAGTAGCGGCGATGATGACGATGGGGATTATGGAGAAGACTCTCCCAGCATTTGCGGAGCCACTACTTCCGAGCTCACGCCCGTACTTACAAGCATGATTTATGAGTGCGAGTTTACATTCAAAGGTAAGCATAGCTACAGCATTGCGCGCTCTGACAATGGCGGCTTCTGCATAATCGGCGAGTGCGAATACCCTGATGAGGCCCCTGATATTGAAGGCGATTCCTCCAGCTCCGGCGAACCTCCAATTATTTGCGCTGCCAATAGATACAATCTTTCGGAAACCATAACAGGCTTGATTAACGCCTGCATCGTTGGCAAGCCAGGGTATGCTCACAATTATGCTATTGAATATGTCAGTGACAATCCTCCGGACAGACCGTTTTGCATAATAGGAGGCTGCAACGCTTTCGGGGGGGATAATAGTGCTGACGAAGGCACTAGCAACTTTGATCCAGAATTATGCTCGGTTAAGGTTTATGATTTTGACTATGATTCCGCTTCTGATTATTTAGCCGGTTGCTCCGCCCAATACCGTTACGGTTTAGGCAATGCTCACATTTGCAGCGGCCTCACATTCTTGGAGCGGCATCCCAAAATGGACTACATGTTGATTCGAGCTCTTTCGCCTTATTGCCAAAGCATTGCCATCAACAATTTTAAATATTCCGAGGAATCCGGCGAATATTATTATGCCGGGCGCATTGCCACAGTTGATATTTTCGAGCAAACCAGACACTATTCCTCCATAGAAGAATCTATTTTCTGTGAAAAGCCTGAGTCTCCTTGGACTTCCCATGGTCTCGACCCCCTCTTTTCTTACCGCACACTTTCCTATAATTTTGACTCTTATTTTGTTTGCAACAGCAATCTCCCCAGCTATATGTTTGGCAATCAGGTTTGGCCCTCTTCTTTATTGCAATGCTACAAGCTCTCTGCTGCAGGCACAACTTCAAACAGGCCTTATCATGGCTATTTCTGCAAGGAATCTGTTGTCAGCATAGCTTCGTCTCCATCTTTAAGCTCTTCTCGCCTTTGTTTTGACACTTTGGATGAGTTGTTTGTTGAGTTTGACAAGCTTTTTGCAACATGCCATCCCTATGCAAGCAGTTATCGCCCTGACCGGATTCCTTTTTTTGGAGGTGGCAAGTATTGCCTTCTAGGCAGTTGCTCAGTTTTATTGGACACGCTTTCTTGCTTTGCCGATCTGCCCAAAGCTCATTCAGTCCGCTCCGAGCTTTCCGCAGCATGCCCAGATTATATTTACAATTTGCATCACTATGATTCCACTTGGTACAATCATTTTGGCAGATATGTTACGAAGCCGCCTATGTATTGTGTTGTTGGCACTCCTCGCCGGGAAAATTCATCCTGTCCTGCAAACGTTAGCTCCAGCTCATCATATTCGCTATCTTCCTCCAGCTTTGTTTCATACTCCAGCAGCTCTCCCACAGGCTCGGATTGCCCCTCCTGCAAGCCGTTTGTTGCCGGGCCCCACAACTCTTACGCTCCTGAAGAAGTGTTCACTTCCGGCTTACACAATATGGCAGCAGGCAAATGCTACGGCCTCAATCCTGACAGAGGCGCTCAGCATGGCTGGATAAACACCAATGCCCAAGATTCCTGGTGGTGGGAGGAAAGGCCCTGCGACGGCAGTGCCCCTGTTGAGCCTGTCACTCCCAATGGCTGCAAATACAACAAGCGTGGTCCAAACGCAGTTTACACTGCGAATGACTGCTTCAGCGATGGCTTAGACAACATGAGGCCAGGTAAATGCTATTCTCTCAATCCTGACAGAGGCACTCAGCATGGCTGGATAAGCAACGATGCCGGAGACAGTTGGTGGTGGGTTGAAGTTCCATGCGGCTTTGGCTTTTTCCAGAAAAAGCACATATCTCAAGAGAAATCTCCGGAAGAAGAGCCCTCCGACAAAATGCGTCATATTCAGCCCGAATTTTTCTACGATGCGGTCGGCAGAAAAACCACTGTGCGCCCTGAAACAAGAAGAGTTCTGTTCTCGCCAAAGAAAAAGAGCGGCAATGAGCAAAAGTGAGACTGAGAGGGATATAGTTTTGGGTCTGTTTAGCAGCCTACGAACTTATGGTTTACCCATTGGGGGCGGCGAGGGTTTAGACAGTATTTTACCGCACTGTTACACGCAGTGTTTGCTTGCCGACTTTCACCAAGTATATCCCCTTTGCCTGGACATCAACGCTCATGTCTGAACCTTGATTCACTTGATTAAAGGATTTGCTTGATACAAGCTTGCCGCTCAGGCTATAGACTTGCGCTTCCGCATTTTCAGGCAGGTTTTGCAGTATTATGCTGTTTCCCAGCGTGTAAGCTTTGAGGCCGTTTGCGGCGATTTGCGGAGTGCGAATGGAAGTGGTGGCTTCCCATTTTGCGGTTAGGGTTACGTTTCTAACGACGAAATTGTTTTCAAAATCCCACTCTTCATTATCATTATACCAGCCTATGAAATAATAACCGGATTTTGTTGGGCTATCTGGCCTTACAGCACGTGTCCATTCGCTTGTTATTTGTGAAGGCACATTAGAGCCGCCTTCGCTATTGAATGAAATGGTATAGAATTGTGGTGCCTGTATTGGCATATTCGGTTTATCAGAGTTCGTTGAAATGTGAATAAATGTGGTATATGGGCGGCCAACGAGCGCACCGTAGTTGCCATCATCAAATGCAAGGTAGTATGTGCCGGCATTAAGGGGCTTGGTTGTGTAATAATAATCTATAACCCAATTCTTCCGATCGTCATTATAGCTCTCCTCACAACTAATTTCAACAAATTCACCTTCCAGTGAAGCATCAAATTCACTATCCCGTATATAAGGAAGCGGAGACCAGTTGTTATTAAAATTCCCATGGATATAAATCCTTGCGGTTTTGTCTAATGTAAAAGTAAAAGCTCTCAAATATGCGGCCCCGTTGTGAACAGCTCCAGCTTCAGGCGTAAAGTCCAATTGGCTTTCCCAAGGGATAGCTGTAATTGGGTGAAATTGGAGCGGTTGCTCAAATGCAGCAATAACTTGAGTAGCCGCTAAGGCTAGCACGGCAAGCTTGGGGAAGAAATTGACTGTCATTTTGCTCCTAGTTTAATTAATAGTCACGGAACAAGTATAAAATAGATATTTATAAAACGCTTGAATCCCGATTTTCGGGATTTTAGGTTTTAGCGCACTATTACACGCAATGTTTGCTTGCCCACTTTTACGATGTATATGCCTTTTGCCTGGACATCAACGCTCATGTCTGAACCTTGTACAAGCTCGCCGCTTAGGTTATAGACTTGCATTTTTGCGTTTTTTGGCATGTTTTGCAGCATTATGCTGTTGCCTACGGTGTACACTCTGATGCCATTTGCGGCTATTTGCGGCATGCGGATTGGTGCATTGTTAAGCTCTTCCCATTTTGCGGTAAGGGTTATGTCTTCAAAGACAAAATATGTAAAATCCCACAATTTTTCGCCCTTTTCCCAATACCAGCCTTTGAAACTATAGCCATCTCTTGTCGGATTAGCAGGTTTTGTTGCGCGAGTCCCTTCAGCTATTGTTTGCGAAGCCATAGCGGAGCCATCTTCGTTGTTGAGGGTAACAGTGACAACATTCGGAACTTCAAGCTGAACAAAGACACCGGCGTAGTCGCCTAGATCAGAATAACTATGCTTGTCATCAAAAACGAGATAATAGGTGCCTTCCGGCAAAGTGAAATTTGTCTTCTTCCAAAACACGCACGGATTTATTGTATCAGGAAAAGCAAACTGGGTCAGTGATGCATCTTTGTAAACATTCAATCCGGAACCGCATCCCTTGGCGTAAGTTATCTCCGTTTCTTTACCCAACTTGAGTTCAAATACTTTCTCAAGATAACCGTCTCCGGCGAAGCGAGAATTGAAATACGGGTGGAAATAAAGACCGGCAGAAAACGGCAGAGAAATATCTTCTACAATATAAAAACTCTCTTGCGGTATCTCTTTTGCGTTAATTTCAACATCTACAGAAAAAACATCGGATCCTTGCGAATCTTCATGTATAAATAAATAATAATCTTTGGCTTCCAGAATCAAAACTTTTGAAAAATCAGGAAAAGAAAAATCATCACAGACTTTGTCTACCGCCACAAGATGCTCTGAATCCTTGTAAAAATCAAAGCAAATGCGCTTGCTGGTGCTGCTGAAAGTTAACACTGCCGGATTTTCCAGCGTGAATTGATAATAATGAGTTCGGTAATTAGAGCCATAAAAGTCAGCAATATCCGTAGTTTCATCGAAAACAAGCGTTTTGCTTAAGATGGAAAAAGCTGTAGCAGATTGAGCAACGGCTAGAGCCAGCACTGCAAGCTTGGGGAAGAAATTGAAGGCCATTAGGTATAAAATAGAATTTATTTTGCTTGGGGATTAACCTTTTCTGAATATATATGGCACGATTTTTGCAAGACCAACCAACATGAACCTTAACTCTCTGATTTTCAGCATCTTAGCTCTGGTCGCAACAGCGATCTCTGCGCCAGCTTCTCTCTATGGGAATAACCTTTATACCGATAAAAAAGGCAAAAAGGCAGGCGATGTGGTTACTATCCTGATTGTGGAAGCAGCCAAGGCCGGGAGCGATACTCGCACCGAAACAGAAAAAAAGAACAACATAGACGTAGGGCAGGATAAATCTAACGGAAGCAAATTATTCAGCTGGATTCCAACCTTTGGCATAAACGGAAAAGCCAACATGAGCTACGATGGTAAAGGCGCAACCGCACGCAACGGCGAACTGAAAGCAACGGTTACCGCTCGCATAATAGAAGTCTTAGACAACGGAAATTTGCTGATTGAAGGCTCAAAAGTCGTTGCCATAAACAATGAAGAAGAAATTTTGGAAGTAAGCGGAACAATAAGAGCAGACGACATAAACCCAGACAACACGGTTTACAGCCATAAAATCGCCGAAGCGGTAATCAGATATTCGGGCAGCGGAACAAATTCCGATGCCGAAAAACCGGGACTTTTAACAAGATTTTTCAATTGGGTGTTCTAAATGCAATCAAAAAAGGAGTTGATATGCGGATAGATGAAGATGAAAAGAAAAGATACAAAATAGGCTGGCTTGAAATAGCAGCGGCTATTTGTATTCTGATGGCGATAATGGCTTCCAAAGCAAACGCCGCAAGAGTCAAGGACATGGCTACGCTGGAAGGAGTTTCCGAGCAACAACTGGTAGGCTACGGCCTTGTAGTTGGGCTTGCCGGAACAGGCGACGGCGTAAACACGCAATTCACCATTCAATCGGTAGCGAATATGCTACAGAAAATGGGAGTTGTGGTTAACCCAAATGAAGTGCGATTGCGAAACGTTGCTGCCGTTATGGTGACCGCAACTTTGCCCGCATTCGTTAAGCCCGGCAAAAAAATAGACGTTTCCATTTCCAGCATGGGCGATGCGCGCTCGCTTGAAGGCGGAACACTGCTCATGACTCCCCTGCAAGCTTCTGACGGCGAATATTATGCGCAGGCTCAGGGTTCGGTGAATGTAGGCGGAATCACTGCAAGGAGCGGCAAAAACAGTTTCAAAAAGGGCCATGCGCTCTCCGGAACCTTGCCGAACGGCGCAGTTGTGTATAGAGAAATAGAAAGCGCGAACTTAAAAACCGGCGAGCTTCGCTGGGTGCTCTCAAACCCCGATTTCACAAGCGCAGTAGCGATGGCAAATGCAATAAACCAAGCTTTCCCAAACTCCGCAATCGCAGAAGATGCCTCAACAATTTTGGTAAATGTGCCGCAGGCCATGCGCAACGATTACATGTCTTTCATAGCTCGAGCCGAAAATGCCGAGTTTGACCCGAACACAAATGCCCGAGTTGTGCTGAACGAAAAAACAGGCACGGTGGTGAGCGGCGCAAACGTTCAAATTTCAGAAATCGCAGTTTCTCACGGAAGCATAACGGTTCAGGTAGCAAACACTCAAACCACAGCCGCAGTGACCCCGCTTTTTGGGCAAACCGCCATGATGAACAACCAGCAAGTAAACGTTCAGGAACCTCAAACGGAAACCCGTGTGATACCCTCAGTAAACAACGTTGGCCAGTTAGCGCAGGCATTGAACACTCTGGGCGTTGCGCCGCGTGATATAATCTCAATTTTCCAAGCGATAAAAAGGGCCGGTGCGCTGCATGCGGAATTGGTGGTTATGTAGAATTGGTTCCAGAAGTTTTCTATATTTGCCATTATGGAGTTTAACGCCATCCATAATCAAGACTGCGTAAAGGGAATTGAGCAACTTGCTAATTCAAGCATCGATATTATTATAGCGGATCCTCCTTATAATATTGGAAAAGATTTTGGAAATGATTCTGATAAAAGAAATTTTAACGAATACATTTCTTGGTGTAAATTATGGATTACGCAATGCCAAAGAATTTTAAAACCAACAGGCGTGATGTTCATTTATGGCTTTGATGAAATACTCGCTCATATCTCCGTGCAATTGCCGATGAATAAGCAAAGATGGTTAATTTGGTATTATACAAATAAAAATGTCCCGTCTTTAAATTTTTGGCAAAGAAGCCATGAATCCATAATTTGCCATTGGAAAGACAAGCCTATTTTTAACAAAGATGCTGTTAGAGAGCCCTACACAGAAGGTTTTCTAAAAGGAAGTGCCGGCAAAGTTAGGCCAACAAGCAAAGGTAGATTTGCAAAAGACGGTGGAGTAGAAACTATATACAAAGCGAATAAAAACGGAGCTTTGCCAAGAGATGTTTTTCCCATATCTACACTTGCGGGTGGAGCATCTTTAAAAGAAAGAATTATGTATTGCAAAACTTGCGGCTGTTTAGTTCTGCCAAAAGAAAGAAAGATGCACGACTTGCATAATGTAATAATTCATCCAACACAAAAACCTTATGCTCTTACTGAAAAGTTGATTAACTCTTGCAAGCCACAAGGAGAATTCAAAGCTTTAATTCCATTTTGCGGCAGTGGTTCAGAATGCCTTGCCGCTTTAAGGCAAGGCGGCCATTTTATCTCTTTTGAAATAAACAAAGATTATATTAAACTTGCCAACGAAAATTTAAAGTTTTACCGTTCAAAAAAACAACCGAATTTGTTCACAAAAAACTTTCAAAAACTCTCGGCGTAAAAACGATAAAACCATTATCATATCTTCGCAGAATTCCTCCTTCCGGATCAAACTCTTCAAAAATTAAAAATTGTGGCTTAGGTTTGCCCTTATTTTTTCCAACCTTGTAATATCTATCTCCTGTAGGAACAGAATATTCTATTATATGAATATCTTTTTCCAATTTTCTTGCAATTCTTGATTCTAACCGATGAGAAACTTTTTTGACTTGAATTTTTAGTTGTTCATTATTCTTTTTGGTTATCAAAAAATCAATCCCACTATGATCAAGCTCAGGGCTCATTTGCACAGCACCAATGCCAAATACCGATTCCGCAACATATCCAGCGTGTATCTGAGTCACTAATGCAGCCCAAGTTCGATATATTCTTGCCTCTAACCCCCTATCAAAACAAGAGCATTCATTGCCGAATCGGGATTTATCTCTAAAATCCTGTCTTTTGCCTTCTGTATTTTTCAGATAAACCTTATAGTATTCATCAAAATCAGGCGGTTTGGCCAAATTATTTTTGTTTTCCCAGTATTGTTCATAAATCGTTTTCAACGCCTGTATTTCTCTAGGCAAATCCATCTCCACAATTTTTATAGGTGCATATTTTTGGCGATATTCTTCCAAAGGAATACCACTTACAAAATCGGTAAATTGCTGCAATGTGAAACTCATATTTATTTTAGTTTCACCCTATAAAACTTGCGCTTGCCAACCTGTACAATCATTTCTTTGTCCACAGTTAGCAGCGCATTGACATCTGAAACCACTTTGCCGTTTATCTTAACGCCATTATTCTGAATCATGCGCCGAGCTTCGCCTTTGCTGGCAAAGGCTCCGATTGAAACCAGCAGATCCAGAACTGCGTAGCTGCCTGTGGCAAGCTTTATTTCCAGCGTATCGCTGGGCAGCTCGTTGCCACTGTGAATTGCACGCTCTCTCTCCGCAGCTTCTTGCGCAGCGGCTGTGCCGTAGTACTGAGAAACTATGTCCAGTGCCAGTTCTCGCTTTGCAGTCAGAATATCTTTTGAAAAATCGTTTTTCACGGTCAAAAGCTCAGACCAGCTTTGAACCAAGCTGTCTGCTATGTTATAGACTTTGTGGAACATAACGTCTGCGCTTTCGTTAACGCCAACATAATTTCCAAGAGACTTGCTCATTTTCTGCTCACCGTCTGTGCCCAAAAGAATTGGCATAAACAAACCTATTTGCGGATCTTGGCCTTCTCTTATTTGCAATTCGCGTCCACGCAAAACATTAAACTTTTGGTCTGTGCCGCCAAGCTCAACATCGCTTTTAATGACTATGCTATCGTAAGCCTGCATCAACGGGTACACAAATTCATGAAGACTTATTGGCTGCCCTTCTGCATAGCGAGTTTGAAAATCTTTTCTCTCCAGCATCTGCGCAATAGTAATGCTGCTCATGAGTTCAGTCACTTTGTCAAAAGGCATTTTGCTGAACCAGTCTCCGTTGTAGCGAATTTCTGTTTGCTCTCTTTTCACAATTTTGAAGAACTGTTCCTGATATTCTTTTGCATTTTCCATAACCTGTTCATGGCTAAGGCGAGGCCGGGTTTTGTTGCGGCCGCTGGGGTCTCCTATCATGGCAGTATAATCCCCGACAATTAAAACAACCTGATGTCCAAGGTCTTGGAATTGCCGCAGTTTTCGCATAACCACCGTGTGCCCAAAATGAACATCCGGCGCAGTAGGGTCAACACCGAGCTTTATGCGCAAGGGTACTCCTGTATTTATGGATTTCTGAATTTTTTTAGCTAATTCTTCTTGAGGAACTATTTCAATCACTCCACGCATGAGCACGGAGAGCTGCTCCTCTAATGATGGAAACATTTTTACTCCTAAAAATAATGTACACAGCGAACTCCCGCCATGTAAAAACCTTTTTGCTGGAAGTTTATTTTTGCTTCCGTATCTGAAGCGATAATGGTTGTGTAATATGCCTCGGAATGAAGCTGCGACTCATTCCACCATATAGCTCTGTTACCCTGATCATTAAATTCATTTGGCTCAAGAGCCGTATAGTAACCGCTTGGCAAAGCTTCAAATCCGTAATTATCGGTTCCATTGCCATTATTGCTCCAACCGTCTCTCGATTTTAACCTGCCTCCGGCAACAGCACCACCACCGGCATACTCTATTAAAGCTTGCCAGTCCTCAGATCTGGCAATGCCAAAGCTGGGAGGGCATATACCTCCCCAAAGAGTCCCAACTTTTTGAGGGCAATTCTCATTAGTGCCATTACATCCTATCGGCAATCTCATTGCCGTTGCCCAGTCATATAAACGCCCTTGGCTTTCGCAATTTGCGGGATTATTTCCATAGCATTTGCTATTAGTAGCCGGACCACCAGCCTCGCCTGAGCTTACCGGAAGATATTTCACATTCTCTGCCAACCACATTTGATTGCCTATTTGAACTATCTTATATATTCTGGCATTGTCAAAAAGATCTAAAGTTTCGCCTGTAATTCTTCCATTTTCATGGCATGTCATTCCCGGCATCGGTTTTATTATTTTGCCTTCGCCTTCACCTTCTTGCCTGCATCTCAGCAAACTTTCATGAACACAAGTTCCACGAGTTCCAGCTAGAGAACATTTTTTATATAACTTGCCTTCAAAACAACCTTGCTCATAAGGGTCATACGCTCCACCGTTGCATCTCGGATAAAGCTCATCATCTACGCAAAAATTAGTTGTATTGTCAAAAGCTGCTCCATTGCAACAATTCTGGCCTTGGCAAAGTTCACCTCCTGAGCCGGAAGAACCACCGGAACCGGAAGAACCGTTGAAATTTCCCCCCGAAGACAGACCACTTTGAAGCTCTTCGTCTCCTCCAAGATCTCCGCATGCAAACACGAGCAATCCTAGAACTGCTGCCAACAAGCTATATTTCATGTACTTCATAATGATAAATATATAAAATTTTTTGAAAAAAAGGAAAAAAATAAAGCTAAATTCCAAACTTATGAACAAAGCTTCCCTAATAATAGCCACAAGCTTACTCGCAAGCCGGGTGCTTGGAGTCTTGCGTGAAATGCTGCTAGCCAATATAGCTGGTGTAAACGAACAGAAGAATGCGCTAGATTTAGCGTTTATGATACCGGATATTCTAAATCACCTAATAGGCACAGGATTTTTATCCATAGTTTTCATATCACTGTTCACAACGCACTTGCTTAAACAAAATGAAGACGAAGGCTGGCGCTCATTTAGCAATATTTTCAATGTTTTAGGCTTGTTTCTGTTAATTTTAGCGGTTCCGGCATTTATTTTTATGCGTGAATTGATTTTGCTTTTGACCGCCGCACCCCCAAATGAAGAAATTTTAGCACTGGCAACGCATTTCGGCAGAATAATTTTGCCAGCCCAGCTGTTCTTTTTTGCAGGAAGTTTTTTAATAGCAGCGCAGCAATCCAGAAAGCAGTTCTTTATACCGTCGCTAACAGGCATAATTTATAATGCGAGCATAGTGCTTTTCGGTTGGATTTTCAAAGAAAATGGAGTTGTTGGCTTTGCCTGGGGAGTGCCAATCGGTGCTTTTATAGGCTTTTTTGTTTTGCAAATCATAGGTTCTTACAAAGGTGGAATAAGATATTTCCCTGCATTTAATCCGCTCAATCCGGAATTGGCCAAAACTGTAAGGCTTTTGCTCCCGATGGTTTTAGGCGCAGGTTCAATGTTCGCATTGGAATTTGTGATTCGCAGTTTTGGTTCCATGTTCGGACCTTCCGGAATTTCCAGCCTTAATTACAGCTATAGGCTAATGTACACTCTTGTCGCTGTTTTTGGGTTTAGTGTTGGGGTTGCAAAATATCCGGATATGGTTAGAATGTTCAAAGAAAACAAAGCGGCAGAGTTGAATGAAAAGGTATGGAATGATTTGGTAAAAATCTTTGCGATTCTTGTTCCGGCTATTTGCGCATTGACAGCAGTCAGTTTGCCTGCGGTAAGGATTTTGTTTGAGAGAGGCGCTTTTACCCAAGAAAGCTCGATTCTTGTGAATAACCTGCTTTTGTTTTATCTCCCGGCAAGCATAGGACTTTGTTTCCAAGCTCTTTTGATAAGAGCTTTTTATTCCATGGAAAAGATGTGGCTGCCTACGATAATAAATACTTTGACTTTTGCCGTTTCATTGTTTTTATATGCTCCTGTCTCAAAAATTATGGGCATATACTCTGTTCCTATTGTTAGCTTTATCTGCTCATTTGTCCAGTTAGTGATTCTTTTAGCGTTTTGGGGCAATAAAGGCTGTAAACCGTATGTAAAGGATTTTACAGTAGCTATAGCAGTTTTGGCTATTCTTGCTCCCTTGGGCCTTTATTCAGCAAGATTTTTCTATAATTGGCTTTTAAATGCGAATTTGCTCTATTTATTGGGTTATTCAGCTGTTTTTTCCTTTTTGTTTTTTGTTTTTGCTGTTTTTTTGCAAACTTTGCTTGGTTCTAAATCTTCTTCTTATATTATATTTTTAATAAAAAAGAAAATTATTAGAGAATAGAGGTGCTGTTAGTAATTTGAGAAACTTGCATAAGTCGCTGTTTTTTATTAAATTGCGTATGAATTTTCATTAACGTATGTTTGTAAAACTTTATTTTTTGTTCACGTAATATTTCAAAAGTGGCTTTTTTATTAACATTGAAATGCAAAACTTTTAAAAATTTTGCCTTTTTCCAAGTATATTAACGCTTTTTTAACATTATTTTGCTTTTTTCCCTTGCTTTTTTGGCAAAACTTTTCTAAATTATTGCAACACGGCGGTTTAGCTCAGTTGGTTAGAGCGACGGAATCATAATCCGCAGGTCCGGGGTTCAAATCCCTGAACCGCCACTAGAAGGGCATTAGCAACTAGGTTTGCTGATGAAATTGTCATAAGGCTGACACTTAAAACAGGAGTCAATTATGGCAATGTTGTCAGAGAAACACGGGCTTATCAGAGATAGGTCTAAAGGTTGCAGGGAAATAAGCTATTATGTTCCCAAAACATCAAAAGCTTACATGAGGGCTTGCAAAGAGGCACATGAGCTAATTTGTCAGTTGCTTTCAATGAGCAGAAGAAATAGCATCACAAGCAGGGAATTCAGGGGCATAGTCTTGCAGTTTGTAGGGTTAGATGAACGAGGCAGGCAAACTATGCTTAGTCAGTTGCTTTATCCTACAGAGCATAAGCAGTGTTCATTGCTTGAGCTTATGAAGAAATGGAAGGAAAGCAAATTGGCAGAAGGCTATAGCGAAAGTTCTTTCATTCAGAGGAATAGGACATTTACGGACTTCTTCAAAGAGCACCATTTGGCTACTACAGATGATTTTAATCCTGACACGGCCCATAAGTTCATAGCATGGAGAACTAAAACAAAATACAACCAGAACAGCGGAATAACCAGTGCATCTGTTGTGAAAAAAGAGCTTGATGTTCTGAAACAACTTGCAAAACTCGCTGCTTTGCATGGCTACCTGCAAAATGGCAATTTATGGGACACTGTCAGAGTTAAGGCTAGAGTTGGTTTCAACAAAAAGGTTGTGGAACCCCTGAGCATAGAAGAACAGAAGAATCTATTGAGAGACTTGCGTATTAGACATGAAGCCTATCACGACATGGCATTATTGTTTTTGATAACAGGGATTAGGCTTGGAGAGATGGATGCAATAAAGCCGGACTGTATTAGAAACAACATCATTGCCTTGCACGGTGAGTATGTTGGAAAAGCCAAAACCACAGGCAAAACAAGCTCTGCTTCAAGGAACCTTCCTGTTTGCCCTACTATTGAAAAACTCTTTGAACGTGGAAACATTTTTGAATCTACTGTAAATGCACTTGTTATGGTATTGAAAAAGCATTTCAAGGGAATACATTTGCACAGGCTTAGGCATACATTCGCGGTGAACAAACTCTTGGCACAAAATCCATTGCAAATGGTAAGTTACCAAATGGGTCATGCGACTACAGGAATCACATCGGATTTATACGGCAAGTTTGTACCAGAGCATTTTAAAGCAGGTTTTGAACAAACAATAGCAGAGAGGAAGGAGTTGTTGCAATGGCTTGAGGTAGATTATTTCGCATAAATAATCTACATGATAACACAAGAATTGATTGAAACGGCATTTGCCAAATGGATGGCAAACAATCCGGACGGAACTCCGGAGGAATTCGCAAAGGACATAGGCGATGCAATAGATTTGATACTGAAAGCAGAGAAGCCGGAGGATTTTATTAATGCTAACCCTGCTTGATGTTTCGCTTTTAAATTGCTGCACATACTCCTGTGACTATTGCATAAGCAAGGCAAGTTTTTGTACATCTGTGAACCATGCGATGCCTGATGGGACTCTCAGGGCAATTTACAGCACTAATGGCATGACATTGAAGCCATTTCCTTTGATTAACTTCATTATGAACCATTTTTTGCCGGATGAATGCATTGTGCAACTGTCAGGTGGGGAGCCTTTGTTGCATGATTCATTTCCGTTCATTGCAAGGGAACTTATTAGGCAAGGGTATCAATTAGTAATAAATTCAAATGGCAATCAAATCAATCATTGCTCAAAGTCTTATGATGTGAATTTTTGCTTAGGTGGTAATTGCAAAGTTCCAAAATGGCGAATCTCTTGGCATACACAATTCAGAGACTATGATAGCTTGATGAAAGACATACATGAGCTTGATTATAAAAATGTTTTGATAAACTATGTTGCTCACCCGAAGAAAATAGAATCCAAGGAGATTCTTAAAGACATTGATACTCTGCAATGCGAAGGAAACAAAAGGTTACTGAATTTTGAAATAACACCCTTTCAAGGCAAGTGGAACGATAAGGATTATGACAAGAACAGTGAAATTTATGTTCCTTACATAACGGCATTGAAACCGGAAACAAAAACTCCGGGCATTCCAATCAATTACTTGTCGATACAGCCAAATGGCGACATCATGCGTTGCCATAGAGTAAATGTAGGGAACATTTACGAAAATAAACTTCGTGAACGCTATAATACCCATCAAAGCATTTGCAAATACGAGCAAAATGGAAACACAAACTGCGGTCTTGTTCAAAGCTTGTATTTGCTTGGTCTGGAACCTTATAAATAACCATAATGGCAGGAAGATTCGATAACAGCTTACAAGAATACATGAGGTACTTCATAGCTAAAAAACTCAAAAATAGCCTCATGCACCTTTGCGAAGACATTGCCAATGAAACTAATTTGGCAATACTCCTGTCTGATAAACTATCTGCGCAATTAAAACCCTACTTGGAATCAAACACTGTTCCAAAAGGTAAAGATTTATCATTATTGAAAGCCGTGCTATACAGGCAAAGGCTGAAATGGATTGAAAAGGAAACTCGCTATTCTGTTGAACGCTTGCAATTTGAGGAATGCCTGACAAAGAACTACGGGAATGGCAAAATAGCTTACTTATTCGAGGACAAAAACAATGACCGAAGAAATGAAGGTTGAAAACACGACTGCCGGAGCAGTAACACAAGAGGCTCCGAAACAGACTGCCACTGAAGCAAAGGCAGAAGCAAAAACAGAGCCAACGCTTGTAGAAAAAATGTTTGGTTCAAAAGTCAAGCTAACAAAAAAACCAGAGGAAACCAAAGATGATACAAAGTCTGATAATCCTGATAGTTCTAATACTAGCAATCCTGTTGATTCTAAAATTGAGCAAGGGGACAAAGATGGAGCTGATAATTTGGACAATAATACACAGAATCCAAATCAACCTGCTTCGCAAACACACAAGAAAACGGCAAAAGAAAGAGTTCAAGAGTCAAGGCGTGAAGTAAAAAAGTACAGAGAGGAATCAGAAGCAAAGGCCAGAGAAATTGAAAGGCTTACCACTGAATTGCAAAGGTTCCAAAGCATGAAGGAAGAGGACAAAACTCCAAAAGACCAATACCGTGAAGTTTATGCAGAAGAAAGAATGAGGGAAATACATAACCAGATACACAATGAATTAAATGATTATGTAACAAATCATGAGAACCCTCAGATGTTCCAGACAAATTATGAGTACTACATTCCTATTTTAAACAAGAATGACCCTTGGACTGTTCAGCAGTTCCATAAGTTTCCTGAGAAGCTCAAAATGTATGATTTGTTCTTTCAGGCGATGACTGGTGGTGTATTCAGCCCTCAAGATTGGATAAACGCCCCACAACCGTTGAAATTGCAAAAGTTAATAGACTTGCAAAAGATGGCAAGTGGCGAAAGCAATAATGCAACGGCACCTGCTTCTGAAAGCAAAAAGGAAGAACCACAGAAAAAGGTAGTTGAAGATTCCGTTGTTCCTGATTTGAAAAAGGGTGGAACTTCTGAAACAATCAATAAATCTCAAGAGTCTGTGTTCAAGAAAGTATTTGAAAAGGGAAGAACAAAATAAAGCATAATTATTTGCCTCTAGCCTCTAGATTAAAACTCTAGAGGCTTTTTATTATTCTATCATGGAGCCTATTGTAAATCCGCTATTCAATGACCAAGTTGCTGGGCAACTCATAAGTTCAGGCCAAACATGGCAAATCTGGGTGGCTGTAGGTATTATTCTATTGCAAATACTTATTCTTCCGGGCATTTATAAAGTTGGCAATTTGCTTTTGCTCGCACATAAAAAACAGGAAGCCTTAGAAACAGAGAACAGAACTCTCAAAAGGAATGCAGAGCTTAAAGACATGAATACTCACTTTGCCGAAGAAATAAACAAGATACATCACAGAATAGATGAGCAAGAAACAAACTGGAAATCAGAATTGCACTTGCTAAGAACACAGCTTAATGGTCAATACGAAAAAATTATTGACTTGATAGGGCATTTAAAGGAGAAGGTAAATGACCCCCGATGATAAAAAAAGAATTGATGAAGACATAAGTCGTATAAAGATAGAGCTTCAGACAATCACGGAAAAGATAGAGCACATACAGTGTATTATCAATAGTTCTAATAATTCAGAACACGAAAACGATTTATTATTCTAATAACATGGCAATAAACACTATACAAGAAGCGGCAACAGCCATTCAGCAATTAACCGATGGTGTGAATGACCAGTTCGGGCAATTCAATCTGAAATTAGGGCAATCACAAAGCATAAACTACGACCAATTTCTGTTTGTTCTAAACTCTCTTAATGAGTTCATAACAGGGCAAAAAAAACCAGTGTTTCTGAAAGGATTTGACCCTAGCAGAAGAACAAATAATCCGATGGGGCTTGTTCGCTCAAAGCTTATTCTGCAAACGGATTCAAATGAAATAATTTACGATCCAAGAGACGAAGAAGATAAAACAATTTCACTTGATAACATAGCATTGCCCGACTTAGATGTTGTTATGGACGTTGATGTAGTATTATCTGGTACAGTGGCTCCGCAGTTGAAATTGAGGTTCGTTAATCTTCAAACAGGTGAAGAAGCTGTTGAAGAAATAGACTTGAAGGCTTCTGATACTCAATGGGGAATGGTATCTCCATCACAGATAGAGCAACTAACAGACCATGAAACACGAATAACTGAACTTGAAGAAGGTGGCGGTGGCGGAGGAACTCCGGGAGAACCAGGCAAATCACCTTACATAGGTACTAACGGCAATTGGTTTGAGTGGAATGTTACCACTTCGGCTTTTGTAGATACTAATGTTAGAGCAGCAGGTACCGATGGTACTGACGGAACAGATGGCACTGATGGTGAAGACGGTCAAGATGGTATTACACCAAACATAGGGGAAAATAAGAACTGGTGGATTGGTGGTATTGACACAGGTGTAGTTGCAGAAGGAAAAGATGGACAAAATGGAACTAACGGCACAAATGGTACCAACGGAACAAATGGAATAGATGGGCAGGATGGCAAAGACGGAATTGATGGCACCGATGGTATCAATGGTAAATCAGCTTATGAAATAGCTGTAGCAAATGGATTTATTGGAACTGAAGAAGAGTGGCTTGAAAGCCTTAAAGGTGAAGATGGCCAAAACGGTTCAACAACTGACATAGATTCTTTCACAATAACTCAAACAGATTTAACTCCAGATGTTAATGAAGTTGTGGAAGGTGCAAACACTGGCACAGGATGGATTAAAAGCCTTGCTGCAAAGATAAATGGAATAGTAATAAATTTAATACCAGGATTGCAAACAAGAGCAACAGAAATTGAGGAAGATTTTGCTTCAAGAACAATGTCATTGCAATCAAGAATAGATGTACTTGAAAGTAATTCTGGAGGCCCAAGTGGATTCCACACAAGAAGTTTTTGGCTTGACAATTTCCCCAATTTCAATTCTGTTTCCTCAAATTGGGAAACAGTTACACCGGGCAATTTGACTCAAACTATTGCTAATGGCACTTACCAAACTGGGCAGGAATGGAATCAAAACAGGGCTTCACATCATGCCATTTTGCAGATGACTTCTGGCGGCACTGCTTCATTTGAATTCAGAGACAATAGGTGGCCAAGTGCAACCAACATCACGACAACCCAAGATGGTTTTGTTGGTTTTGAGTTCATAATTGCCATTCAATCCAATCAAACAGCTAGAAATGCGGATTTTGGCTTTGAATGGGAAGCATTTGATGTAAATGGAGTTTCATTAGGCAAGAAGACCGAACGTGCCAACATTGCTCAAATAGGAGTTTATCAGTCATCGTCTTTGCCGGGGCTTAGGCAGCAGTCAAACATTGTGCTTGGTGCAGGTGTAAAAGTAGATAAAATAAGATTCACTGCTACTGCGGACAATCCAGCAAGCTGGAACAATTATTTGAACTGGCATTTGTTCATTGGAAGCGTTGACATTGGAGTTAGGTAAGCAAGTTTATAAAAGAGGAATTTATGTGGATTAAACAAAAAGTAAAGAACAAAGCTGGAGAATTTGAACTTCGCCCTGTTTGGTATGAACCAGTGAAACAAGAAGTAGAGATTACTCCTATAACAGGTGGTATTTCTGTAGATTTTAATACAGAGTCTGACACTTTAGAATTTATAGAAAATTCAACTGTTCCTAAAAAGAGAGGTAAAAAGAAATAATGAAACTCGTTGACATCATTACTCAAGCTCAAGTGATCGCAGGTATTAACTCCTTCGAGGGTAATGCTGTTGATGTGAATCAGATGGCTACATCTTTAGCAATCTTTCACCAAACACTGAATTCAATAAACAATGACCCTAAAATAATTTTAGTTCAGGCTGCTTGGGATTATCAAAGAGACAAAGATGGCGAATCCGTTTCTGATTCCGATGAACCAGACTCATCACAATGGGTGAATGTTCCTCAGTTGAATTCCGATGAACCTTCTTTGCCTGATACAGAAATAGAATTATTGTTTCCAGACTATGAAACTCCATTTGCTATAGGTAAAACTTATCCGTTGCCAAGCAACTGCCGAAGAGTGCTTAAGGTAATCAGTGGCCCTGTTGAATTGAGAAAAACAGATTATTCTGAAATAATCAAAAGCCAAAAATCTTCAGGCATGACTAATCTTTATGCTGTTAATAACAAAAAGATAGAGCTTGTATTTCCCGGTAAAATAAAATTGGTTTATGTAAAAGAGTTCAAGGAGTTCATGCCACAGGACGAAGTGGATTTACCTTTGGAAAGCATTGATTATGTGATAAATTTACTTTCGTACAACCTTGCTTTGAGCTTCAATAGCTCTAGAGTAGGAATGTGCCAAACTCTTGCTGAAAAATCATACAATGCTTTATTAGGTAATCTTAGAGTTAATGAAGGTGAAAAATTTCAAAGCATTTACAATTCCTTGAATAGGTTCATGGGTGGGGGTGGTCATTGGCTGTAACGAGTGAAATTATAAGTTTGGGTTTAGAGAATTATTCTCATTTGCAGCAAAGGTGTGAATTAATAAACGTTACACAAGTTCCTACAAATTCTGGTAACGCACAGGTTCAGCTTGCTACATTTCCTAAAGTAGAACAAAAATTAAACAATAAATTAGAACTTATAGATGAATCTAAATGGCTGGTACAAGGTGAAAGATTCCTTGATGTGCAGAGAGCGTTCAACTGGATTGTCTATCTTGTTGAGCTTGACAGAAACAGAAGTCAGAGTTCTACTGATCCTATTAATTTTCAGGTAAGAGCAAGGAATTTAATTTCTAATAATGTATTAACATTTAAAAGTTATCAAAAACCTATCAGCACTGTGGAACCATTTCAAGTACTTGAGTTTGTTGATTTAAACTCTAACAGATGGGTTGTAATAAACACATTTTCAAGTGACTTCAAAAGAAATAAAACAGTTAGATTCATGGATAGTTCAACATTCAGTCCTGTTGATTATGATTTTAGTGAAGACAATGATTTGACTGTGCTACCGGGAACATTCAATGCAAATGGTTCAGATGCAGAGTCAAATAAGTTCTATGAAGTTTTTATTGAAGGAACTTATTTTGAGGACTATAAGTTTATAAGAGACTTTTCAATGAACGGCTTCTTTAACACTGATTATGATAAACAGGAAGACCAAACATGGATTTGGAGACTTACTAGTGAAGGGAATTTTCAGTTATCAGACATTTCTGTTAATGAATTGAATGCACTTGAAAATTCAATTGAAGAAAGTGAAGATAACCCGTGTGTAACTGTATTCAGTAAAGAACTTAAAGAAACATTTGAGACAAGCTTACTACATGATCAAATTAATGATTATGAAACAGATGGTATAGATGGTGACAGACCAGCCGTAATGAAATGGTATGACGGCTTTCAAATGTTGTCTTGGTTATTGACTTCTATTTCAGATGAAGAGAATAGAAAAAGAAGGGATTATGTAAATGATGCTACCGTAGCAGTTTTGGTAACTTCAATAGGAGCTGCTATAATGACTGCTGGAGGTTATTTATTTGCTACAACAAATCCAGTTGGATGGATAGCTGGTGGCATTGCTTTAATAGTAGGTGGTATCACTTGGGTTTTAGGTTCGTATTTTGAAGAAGACTACATTGACAGCTTCAGGTTGTCTGGTGACGAAGTAAAAGTAAACAATCTAGGTTTCTTTGAAATTTGCGATGTAATTAAAAAGGCTCTTGGTATGGGTACTATGACCGATGGTGTAAATAGAGCAGAAAATAATAGACCATTACTAATGAGTGACACAGCTTTTTCAACCTTAGAAATAGATACCGTATTACCAATAAATAACGATTATACTGGTTTAGGCGCACAAATAGCTACAGTTCATGAAGCATTAAACTGGCTTGTTGAATGGCGTGAAAAGAATAGTAATCTTTATTTGATTTATGCATACTATTTAAAAGATTCCGCTGGCACCAGTTTCAGCAATGCTGCAAGAGCAAATTTGAATGGCTTTTTGAATGCATTTATTAACGGTGGATCATGCAATGTTCCAAGAAAAGTAATTGGTGCTGGAGGCTCTGATAGTTCAAAAGTAGATGGTTGGCAAAGTATTAGATTTGTAGGGATGAAAACTTTGAGAGATAAAATAGGTTCAGTACTTCTACAAAGCTTAAATGGTGATAAATCTGGAGAAGTAAAAGAATTATTTGATACAATCAATAATAACATAAAACACAACATAGTTCCTCAGAGAAAAGAAAATGGACAAACTGTTTCATTGGGAGAAACAGGATTAATTTATGTGAGAGATAGGCTTACATCGTTGTCTGAAGAAATAATTGGTGATGATAGATTTTCTGAATCTGAGAGAGGAAACATAAACTCATTAATAGCACGAGCTAAAAATTCGATAAATTCGATAAATAGAAGCTGTTTAACTATGATTGAATGGCTTGAAAAGCAACTAGAAATCAAGTATTATAGCATTTTTATCTTTGACCAAGCAAGAACAAATTTGTCTTTTTTATTAGGTTCTAGCTTCACAGAACAATTAAATAATCTAGCAACAGAGCTTACTGCGATTAAAGACTTCTTGGTAAATTTTAGAGATGATTACCACATTTTTGACATAGAATCATTTTCACACATGCTTATAGCAATAACAACGGATGATAGATTTTACTATTCTGATGCAGGAACTACGAGCATTCAAGGTTTAAATTTCTATTCAGCGGAGTATGCAAATTCAAGTCCTGTGGAAGCATGGAGACTTGCTAATAGACTTGTTTTGTTCACTAACAATACGGTAGAGTTCTGGGACATAACAAATGATTTTGATGACCCTTTGTCTCCTGCTTACAGTTCAAATGTTTATAGCTTGACAGTTCTGCAAAATTCCAGAGTTAAATTTAATGACACTTTATACTTCATAGCAAAACCTGTTGAACTTGATTCTTATTCTGTTTATTCATTGACTAAGAATGGTCAGCTTCAAAAAATTAGCTATCCTCAGCTAGATGTTTGGATAAACAAACAGATTATAACAGATTTTGTTTCATACAATCCGTTAGCTGTTAATTTAAATTATAATGTCCGTAGTTCTGTGATAAATTATGAAAATGTTCCAATGATACAATGGCATTTGTCTGATAGAGCATTAAACCTTAATTACAATGTAACTTTCAATACATTCTTTTTATCTGATGAGCTATACTTCTTAGAGAATCAATGTTATTTCCAATTAAACAGTAACATAGCTGGAACATTAACAAATTACTTTAACCAAGACAAAACTGCAATAGAAGCAATTCTAAAAACAGTGAATACAAATTTTGACCCTAAAAAGAGATACAAAACGGTAGCAATGTTTCATGGTGATGTTGATTTACAAGACCATAGGAATTTTGTAGATGCTTCAGTCACTCGTCCTAATAATCAGGTTATTAAAACAGAAAAATCATACTGGAACAAATTTTTTGCATCATTAGGGGACATAAATGTAGAGGACTACCAAACAATTAGGCATAAATTCTACAGGGTTAGCAACCAGCCTTGGGAGACATTGAGAATTATCCTATTAAAACCAAAACAAGGCGAACGCAATGTAGTTTACAAAATAGTTGGAATAGGAATGGGGATAGATTTTCAAACAGAAATGCGCTGGAATGGTTTTCTGAGGATAAACAATTTGGCTTATGAGGTAGAGTAGCTAATTCTCTGAGCCTGCTTATAAATCTTCAATTTCTGGAGCTTCATCTACACCATCAGCAAAAATTTCTTCGCAAGTCATTTCTCTGAACATCTCGTCATAGTAATAAATAAGTGCTTTTTTCCATGGGCATACTATCACACTTCCAGCAGGGCATTTATTTGACCAATTACCATTCATTTCATCACATTCAGCTTTATCAAAGCCGTAATTTTCTTCAATTGGCATTTCAACGCATTCTCTAGTCCCTACATAATTTTCTTTAGTTTTTATGTAATCACACGATACCACGTTGCTGTTTTTGCTGTCATCAGAGCTACACCCTACCAAGGCTATTGCGGCTAATACCATGCATACTTTTTTCATTTTGAACCTCCAATTTCAGGTTAATTTATAAAATTATAGTTAAAAGTAACGAAGAAAAATAATTTATTATTATAGTAAGAGGAAATTATGGTAGCTACAGGATTAATGACACTAGGTGCAGGACTAATAGGTGGTGCTGGTTCATACATGACGGCACAAGAACAACAAAAAGCGCAACAAGAAGCTATTGATAATTATAATCGGGTAATGGGTAATAACCTAGCCGCTTATCAGGCTCAAACACAGACCAACATAGATGCCTATAAACAAAATTCTCAAAGATACCTAAACTCTCCAGACAAAGTAAATGCATGGCTTAATCCGAACATGGATTACCAACTTCAGCAAGTGGCAAAAGCAAACAATCAACAGTATGGTTCTGGTGGTAAATTGCTGTCAGGGGCAGCAATGAAAGGCTTACAAGACAGAAGCCAGAATCTAGCAAAGCTTTCTTGGAATGATGCGTTTAACATGATGAACACTTCTAATAATCAGGGACTTGGATTCACAGGCAACCTTGCTAACATGAATAATGATTTTCAGTCCAATTTGTTTAATGCACAGCAAGGAATGACAGGGAACATGTTGAATGCCCAGATGGGACAAAGACAGGCCGGTGTAGGTGATTTTTTAACTGGGTTTGGTTCAGGTGCCAATGCCTTTGGTAATGTTATGAATGCATTCCGTAGTTCACCATCGACAGGTGCTCCGGCACAAGTTACAACAGCAGGAACTTAATTATGATGCCAATTTCAGTTAGAGACAATTCATGGGCTATAGGTGCAGGTGCTCAAAGAGCACAAAATGCAGTAGATTCATTTAATAAAGGCTTAACAGATGCTTCCAAAGGCTTTGAAAAAGGCGTTGTGATAGGTCGTTTAAAACAGGAAGAAGATGAATACATGAAGCGTCAGAGGCTCCAAAAAGCATTAAATGAAAATGACACCGAAACAATACAAAAATTATTGCAAGACCCTTGGTATAAGAAATTATGGAGTACAATAAAAGGTGAAGGTTGGCAATCTCAAATAGACAAAGACCTTGAGCAATTAGACCAAGAAAACAGAGATGCTTTGGGAAATTACCACGGCAAAGGAATGGAAGGCTATACTCCGGCTCAAACAAATTCAGTTATAGATAATCGCAATGTTCAATTTACGACTATGCCAGAAACCATTGACAATCTATGGGATGAGAATGGTCAAATAGTTTTTCCAAAAAAGGAAGGCGAGATACAATTAGAACGCATTGATGGTTCTATGGGAACTGTCAGAGGTGGTTCAAGTGGAGTTATAAACAGGCTTATGCCTGAAACTATAGCTGAACCTGTATTGAGAGATAGAAACGAGTTCTTGAGGAAACAGGCACAATCTGTAGTTGATGATGTTCCCGACACTACAGTTGCTAGAGCGGCAGAGACAGCAGGAATCAATACAGGCTATGTTCCTGCTTCGCAACAGGACAAAGCGAACATAGAATTTGCAGTATTACAGGGAGATAAAATAATCTCTGCATACAATTCAGCAACTACAAGACGAAACGGATTGGCTGCTACAATAGCACAAATGGAACAAGTTCCTGAGGGTCAAAGATTTGGTGAGTTCAATAATGTTCTTAAATCTATGCAAAATGAGTATAAAGACTTAAACCAAACAATTAGAAATTTGAAAGATGAAGGAATAAGCAAAGGATTGAATCCTAATTTCTTCATTGCTGGTGATGGTTCTGGTAGTGTAAATGTAACTCAAGACCCTTCCAAAACAGCGACTTGGAATGCTAATTGGGAACAGATAAAAGGTAAACTTACATCAACATCAAATGATGCTGATGTTTTCAATGCTCTGTATGCTTTAACTGGAAAAGAGCCTACGACCGAAGAAGTGAATCACATCACGAAACTTAATAGCCAAGCAACTGACCTTCAAAGAAAAGAAACACAATTTAAACAAGGTGTAGCTTCTTCGGGTCAAGGATTGCAAAGTGGCGCAACAAATCTTCAAACACAGAATGCACAGCTTGCAGGTCGTAGAGCGGAATTAAACACTACATTGAACTTGATGAACAACGCTAAAACTATTCAACAAAAAGCGGCTTTCTTGAAAGGTCAAGATGAAGCAAGTTTAAGATTAGGTGGTGTTGATGTTGGAAGGATAGCTCAATTATTGGGATTACCTACTTATACCAAAGCTCAAGAGGATGAAATAAATACTCAATTTGAAATAATGAAAAGTAAATTAGGTGCTGAAAGAAATGCTTTAGGGCAAGGAAAACAAGAAGGACAACCTGCTAATCCAAAAGGGCTTACCGATGTAATACAAAATAAAAGTGGTAGATGGGTAGGTAAAAACTCACAAGGTTTGTATGAGGCATTATAATGAATCCAAATGACATTTACATAGACCCACAAACTGGTGAATCAATGTTGAATCCTCAAACAGGTGAGGAAATGACAGTTGCTGAATTTCAGGCTACTCAAACGCAACCACCTGACCCTGCCGAGCAAATGGCAAGGGAACGCAACAGCGTTTTGGCTCAAGAATTTAATAACGCTTCAATGCCCACTAAAATAGGCAGGTTTGCAGTTTCAATGTTATCACCTGTTGGTGCTGCTTATGCAGAACATAAAGCATTGCAAGGAGAGGAAAGAGAATTATTGCCTACAATAGGTGCTGCTGCCGCTGATGCAGGTTTATTGCTATTAATGCCATTGAGATTAGGAATGGCAGGTTTGAGAGCGGCTGGAGTTACATTACCTAAATTCGCAACAGGTGGACTTGCTACAGCAACCGCAAACAAAGCGGCACAAGCGGGAATAAGTGCTGTTGATAATGTTGGTAATGCAATAATTACAACTGGTGCTGAGAATTATGCAGGTGATAAAGACAATGACTATTTTGGTTTATTGGAAACAGGAATGCCTGCTACAATAGGAGCTATAACAGGTGCTAGAAAAATACAGAAAATGGATAAAGCTAGAGGCGAATTAGCGGCTTCGGTTCCGCAGAACATTCGCTTAAATGAAAAAGCAGGGCAAATTGTAGATGAGGGAGCATTAAACTTAGGCTCTTCCAAAAATAGACAATCAATTGCTTTAACTGAGAAAATTTTTAAGAATCCAAATCTTTCACTTAATGAAGCAATAGCAAAGCACGCAGATAACTATGCTAAAGTCATGACTGAAAAACCTATGGTAGGTGAAATAGATGCACGCCTTAGAATTGATGAAACGATACCAAAAAGTCAGGCTGAAAGAAACATTTTAAAATCTACTTCCGATGCAATAGATGTTAACAGGGAAGAAATTTTAACTGATTTGCAAAATCTTGGTTACCTTGACCAACACGGAATAAAATTTGATCAATTAGACAAGATAAGAAAATACCTTAACAACATAATCAATTGGAATAAAAACCAACAGGGTCTTGCACGTTCTGCACCACAAGAAAAAGCAGCGAGAGAACTTTATTCTGAAATAAATCAATCATTAGACAAAGGCATTGGTAATTTTGTTTTTCCTAACGAAGCAAAAAGAGCGGAAACTGCTTTTATGGAATACAGACAAATGGTCGGTGATGATAATGTTAGAGCAATGCCTGAGTATAATTTTCGTGAATTTAATGAAAGAAGGGCTTGGGATAATAGGCTTCATGATAATTTAATTGAAGGTGATCTATTGACAGGCATTGCTTCAAAAAGAGCTATTAAGGATGCTAAAAGTTCCGGTGATTATTTCCCAATGAGAAATGTTAATCCTACTGATGCACGCAATGTAAATTTGTATGACGAGCTAATGCCTAATCTATTGTCTTCAAGATTCCAAGAAAGAGATTTGGAGCAAAATGCACAACCTAAGCCTACGCAGATACAAAAGCAAATTAAAGAAGCAGAGAAAACAATTAAAGACCCAGTTGAACAGTATTTGTTCTTGGCAGATAAACATGGTAAAAACTTTGGCCCTGCAAGTGAGTTTTATAAAACATTATCAAAGGAACAACAGGCACAAGCAATGGAAAGGCTTTTAACTGGAGAATAAATTATGCCAAATGGAATGCCAAATACAATAAACGCTGAAAGCCAATCTGTTAATTCTATTCTAAATGATGATAATCTTTCAGTAGAACAAAAAAGAGTGCTTTTGGAAGAACGTATGGCTAATTTACCAGAGGAACAAAGAAAAGAGTTGGAAGCATTGAAGCAAATGGATAAATTAGACTATGCTACGATGGGAATAGCAGGAGCAATGCCCTCTGTGATTAAGAAGATACTGCCAAGCACAACAGGATTCCTTAATAGAGCATTTGGAAAGCATTTGCAAGGGCTTAGTTTTGGTTTAAGACCTTTAGCCAAAAATCCAATAGTTAAAGGATTCTATGAATCCACTACTCAACCGATAATAAAGGAAGGTATCTTAAAAAGTTACGATGCTGTTAAAAGCATTCCACAAGATGTTCAGGATAACACACGTGTAGCTGAATACGAATTATGGAAACTTATGACTCCTAAAATTCCACACGTTGATTACTGAATACACCAAAAAATAATAGGGACAATTGCTATTAAAGCTGTAATACAAATTGCTTTAATTCTTTCTTTGCGTGTTGGTAGCTTATTACCAAATTCAGGTGTAGGGGGTAATCTATGTTCTTTGGATTTATAGAAATCCTGATAATGCTTCTGTAAATCTTCTATTGTTGTCATAATCCATTTCTCCTACTTTAAGTTAATCTACAAAAATTAGTAAAGCCCATTTTCATAAGCCATTTCAGCATTTTCAACCATTATGTCTTTTGGTTTGCGAACTCTTGGTTTCTTAGGAAACTTCTTTTCAATTAAAGCCTTTAGTGGAACAAATGGTGCTATCAAAAGCAAAGCCCCAGCGTATGCAACAGCAATAAGAGCTACAATACAACCGGCAACTATTGCAACAGAAATTGCAAGTGCTGTGAATACTTCCATAATTTTAACCTCTCTATGTTAATTTATAAAATTATAGTCCTTTCCTGAAATTTTATTACCGTAGTTAAAGGTATTAGAAGGGTCGGCACCCATAGCCCTAGCCGAGTTTATTATTCTATAATGGTGAATACAAAAGCATTACTGGCACAGGCTAACTACGGTTCGGAAGAACTCGCCCTTGAATTAGCTTATGTCATGGAATCAAGCAATCAAAATGACCCTGGCTTCAACAAGAAACTAGCTAATCTGTATTCCTTTGCCATACTCAAGAATAACATCAATTTAATGAACTTCCTTGAAAATAGATTCAGCAACCTTAAAATAGCTGACAGAGAGATTGTAATAAACATCGTATGATTATTGACATAGAAGCACTGCCACATCAAAAGCAGGTTATCAATAGTGAAACCTATGTGACTTCCATGAGTTGTGGCATTGGTGCTGGAAAAAGTTTCACCGCTGCTTTATTAGCAATTATAGAGCTTTTAAGGGGAAAGCGAGTGCTTATGATTGCCCCCACAGGAGCAATGATTCGTGATGTTTTAATTTCTGAAATGAACAACATACTAAGCAGACACGGCATTCCCTATAGTCACAACAAGAGCACCAACGACATCTTCCTTGGCAATGGGCGTTTGTTCTGTAAATCGGATAAGAATAGAGATACTATAAACGGTTTAACAAAAATAGATACTGTAATCATGGACGAGTGCAGGCTGCTCAATGAAAAGACATACATTTACGCAACATCAAGGCAAAGAGGAATCCCAAGTGCCAGATGTTACCTTTTTGGCACAGGTTGTTCAAAAGCTCACTGGTTTGCCAAAAGGTCTATGAAAGAAGGCACAACTTGGGTAAACGCAGACATCTATTCAAACATAAAATACAACGGCGAAGATTATGTTGAAAGAATGCTAAAAGAATACGAAGGGCTTCCAGAAGAGTTTGTGAAAAGGGAATTATACGGCTTGTTCACAGATGGTGATGAATTTTCATTGTTTGATACAATCGTAACTAATGCGCCTTTTGTTCCGGGGCAAAGAATTGGGGGGCTTGACATAGCAGGAACAGGTGCTGATTATTCTGTTATAGCAATTTTTGAAGGCAATAAACTTATTTGTTTGGAAAAGAAAAGGACAATGATGGATTCAGAACTTTACACATGGAGAAATCAATTGGCGGAATTGTATCAGTGCAAAATCTGGAGGCATGACGCAACAGGAATAGGCAATTTAATGTCTTGGAAAGATTCATACCCTATAAATTTTGGAGCAGGAGCAGGTTCAAGATTTGCTTCAATGAGAACAAAAATTTATTTCGATTTAAAAGAGAAGTTGCAGAAAGGAATTTGCTTTGACAATAACAAAATCAGAAACATGTTTAACAATGAAGCGATGGCAGAGCTTATGTGTACAAAAATGTGCGACAGGGAAACTGCCAAATTGAAACTTATAGACAAGAGCGACATTAAGAAAATCATAGGAAGAAGCCCAGATGTAACAGATGCTTTAGCTCTTGCAAGTGTTCCTGTTGCTAATGCCATTGACCCAAATTACCAGAAATTCTTAGCCCAAAAGAACAACCCATTCAGTAAATCAAGGTTAAGCAGATGATTTTATTATTAAAATAGAGGAAACACAAGTGCTTGAAGAAAAAGAATTAAAAAAGAAATTGAAAGAATTTGGTTCAAATTACCAAAAGGAACATTCAAACAATGTGATGGACTTCAAAACATCTAAAAACCTTGCAGCGGGCAACGGATTCAACATAGCAAGTTATGGAACAATTTGGAACAAAGACAGGGCGCAAGTTTGTGTTTCAGGCTCAATTATGGAACCTATCGTAAATTCCGTATGCTTCAAATTTAATGAATCTCCTTTTGATTTTATACCAAAAATGCAAGAAGGCTCAGTATTGCCTTATAAAATGGATTTTGCGGAATTGAAATTTCAATTAGGCTCTTGCTTGCGTGATGCAGTTCAAGATGGATTGAGCTATTTGCTTGTGTTTAAAAAAGGTGAAGAAATAAAGTTTTCAAGGCTTAATAATTTCAATGTAATTTTTGGTGACTGTGATTATTCCGATGGCGAAGATGTAGAGGAAGTTGTTTATGTTGATAAAAGAGACACAGGCAAGAAACAGCGTAAAACGGAAATGTCTGTTACATTCGATACAGTATTGAATCTTACGGCAACTGAAATTCCTGTTGTTACTTATTGGTATAGAAAAGATGGGAAAGTATGCACGGCAAAGCTTGAAGGTGATACTGTTGTAGAGCATAGAACACAGGAAATTTCAAAAATTCCTATTGTTAGAATTTACGGAAAAGAGGTTCCTTCAGGTTCATTTAAAAAGACTTGGCGTGGGGTCTATTACCTTGTAAAAGACATTTTGAGAACTATGGATTTTGAACAGTCTCTCATACAGGAGCGTATTGCAACTGCACCAAATCATCTATACTGGATAGCAGAGGAAAGTTTATCAAATCCTGAACAGTTAAGCAAACTTAATGATTTTCCTGTTGCGTATAAAACATACAAAGCAACTAATCCTACCAACCCTGCTGCTAATTTACCTCCACCGACTCCAAATGATTTATCTACAAACATAAGTGACTTGGTTCAAAGCTTTCAAGCTCATAAGGAACTTGTTTATCAAACTTTAGGTTCCATTGCTGGTGAAACTCCGGGCAATGAAACCGCCGAAGCTGTGTTAATGCGTAGGGAAAACAAGGACACTGCTGTAAATGAAATGATTAAAAATCTTCTTGATTCTTCGCATCAGATAGCAGAGGTAATTAAGAATTTTACTGGTGTTGAAGTAAGCGTAACTTCTGACATCTTTGATAAAGCAAAGCAAAATGATGAGTTGCAGAAAATTATAGCATTGACGCAGTTCATGAATGGCAATCCACACGCCTATTCTGTTACTCCTGTTTTAATAAAAAAGCTTGACATAGATGAACAGTCAAAAAAGGTAATGCTTGCTTTATTGGAACAAGAAAAGCAGGGCAATGAACAGAGCAACATGGAACTTGAGATGCTCAAAATAGAGAATCAGCAATTAAGAGCGAATCAGGAAGCACAAATTGTTACGGCTCAAATAAATTCACAAACAACTATTACCAAAGCGAACATTGATGCTCAGATAAAAGCTGAGGAATTAAAATTCAAATACATTGAATTACAACAACAGGGTGAGGCAGAGGGAATAAAACTTGCTCAAGATGCGCAAAAAATAGCAGACGATTATGAAAAAGATGTCGCTAAAATCAAATTAGATGGAATCACAAATGCAATTGCCGATACAATACATTCGGTAGTTTAAGAGGAAATTATGGCTCATTTTTACATAGAACCAAGGTACAATTCAGGTGAAAGAGTAGCAGGAGGAAAACTTGCTATTTACACAAATGAATCTTTGCAAAATTTTTGTGACCTTTATAGGGTCAATGATTTTAACAATCCTGTAGAAGGAACAACTACTGCTGATTTTTTAATAGAGAATCCTGTTACTATAGATAACAATGGCATAAACACTAGCCCTATTTTCTTAGACATAGACCTCTATCCTGAAGCCTATTATGTCATTTATGATGTTAAAGGTGCTGTGATTCGCCAAGGCTACCTTGTTCCTATGTCTTGGCAAGGTGGAGCACAACCACCACAGGGTGGTGATGGTGGTTGGGGTAATGCTCTTGTTGGTGACCCATTTTGGGGCTATGAAGTAATTACGGGATTAAATTCAGGCTCTAACCCTTTGAGTGAAAAAGCAACTACAATAGGTCGCCCATTATTCTTACTCACAAATGTATCTGCTGATAAATCTGGCGGTCTCGTTATTTATGCTGTTAATGGCTCAGGCGGTGACAATACATTAACATTTGCAGGAAACAATGGAAAAATTTGGTGTGCAAGGGAAGAATTCATAAACTATTCCTATCTTGCTCAAACACAGTCTAACCCATTCCAGTACATCGATTCTATAAATGATGAATACGGTTATGATTATGGAATTCGTTTAGATTCTATTCCAACAACAATTCAAGGTTATACATACAAAGGCAAACTGCTTATTGATTCTCCGCTGTCAGGTGTGAACACAACTTCTCAGCCTTCCTTTATAAACATGATAGATTCGGATAATCTTCAGATAACAGGAAACGCAGGAATAAATTTAACAGGTTCTGGTTATGTTCCGTTTTTCATAAATGTTCAATCAGGGCAATTTGATACACAAGCAATAACAGACCAAAACGGAAATAATTTTATTCGTGGTATTGTGGATTGTTTAAGAAGCTCAAATTCTACGCTTAATTTAACTGATTTAACGGTCAAGAAGTTTGTAAATGGCAATCAGCCTATGAATGTGAATGAAAGTTCTACAAATAGTGAAATCTACGATTTGAATTCTGATGCTATTACTTGGACTGGAACTTTGGCATCGTCAATGCTTGTTCCATTCAACTTGAGAACTTTAACAGCAACATCTAATTTGAGTATTGTTGTTGATTCAGACATTAAATTTGAAGCAAAAGGCATTCCCGGAACGAACATTAGCCTAACAGGAAACCTTGACAGCAATGGCAAACCTGTTGGTTATTATGTCAAGCCTTCGGAGAACTGGGTTGCAGATTATAAATTCTATGCAAAAAATGCAGAGTTTTACAATCATTGCCAAATAGATTCATCTGTTGAATTGAAACCTCTTTCAGCTGGTGCAGTTCCTCAATTATCAGATAATCGTTTAATTAAAATAGCGAGAGGTTCTTATGGAACATTAAAACTTAACGCTAATACAACTGGAAAACTTTACATAGACTCAATGGATGTAGATGTAATTGGAAACATAGACGGCTTTGGTTATACACCAAGTACTCACATGTGCTATGTTAAAAATGCCAAGTCGTTATTTGGTTTAATTGCAAGGTTTGACCACAATGTTATTGCTGGTTCAACTGATAAAGGAAATGGTTACAAAGAAAGCCATTCATTCAAGTATAATGGCATGAGTACTTATTGTGCACATCAAATTGCCAAAGCGAGAAATTGTACATTCAATTTTGGAACTGACTGGGGAAATTGGAGTTCTGAATTTAATTGGTATGGATTGAGACGTGGTGACTTCAAAAATGTCACATTCAATTTTGATACAACTCCGACTGGCGGCACTACTAAAAACTTTGTAGGCATTGTTTCCGAAGGTTCAAAGTTCAATAATTGCTCATTCAATTCTACCGCTGATAATTGGCTGGTATCAGGAACTGTAGGGAACATTTCTACAAATCGCAGTTCAAATAATCCGTGGATGCCGAATTTACTGCTTGGCAATAATACCGTTGTGGAAGGTTGTTCTTTCCAATCTGTAGGAACTGTCTTATTCGGTGACGGACAAGATGCTTCAAACATTGACTTCAATAACAACAAAGCAACAAATGCTGCTTGCCTTTTATGTTTATGGGGGAACAGTTATGGCTGGGACGTAACTCATAAATGCGAGAATGTGAATTTCAAAGGAAACTATGCCGATGAAAACAATAATGCTTTCATGATTGAATCTAATTCGATTACTTTACAAGATTTTCCTTTGGTTCAAGGGCACATTGAAGTAACTGGTTATTATGATTATTTGTTATCCGGTGGAACTGGTCTTGCTACTGATGTATTCCCAGTTAAAGGAAAGAACATAACTACAAGTGCTCAATGGAATAGCAATGGGGAATACATTTCTGATTTATGTTTGTATGTGTATGGCGAAACTTTAAAATACGGAAACATCAATGATGGTGTTTTTGTAATGATTGACCCAAGAACTTCTACTACAACAGGTGGAACTCCGGGGCAGCAAATGACCCAAAACCAAATAAATGATTTTATGCAAAATGCCGGATGGAATTATGCAGGTGATTTTGGCTCTCAGTCATTCAGTCCTACATGGAATGCTTCCAATCAAAGCGGCTACACAGGTGAACCAAGTCAGCAAGACTTGGCTAACAGGACTTTTGCAAACATAGCTAAATACCATACTGCAGGAAATACAGCATCTGGTCAATCGGTTTACAATGCTGTTCAAACTTTAATTGGAGTAGCTCCAGATACCAACAATGCTTATTATTTTTGGTCTGATTATGTATCGGGTGGAAATGTTAATAGCAAAGTGAAGAACTTGATTGTAATGTTCTATTACAACAGTCAATGGTATTATGCAGTTTGGCGCGTTCAAATTGACGGGAATACGGATCAGGGAATGAACGCAAGTTCGGCATTCAACATTGGTGGAACTCCGGGAACAACAACTTATTCATGGCGTAACAATGGTGGAATTCCACGTTTAAGAATGACTATGGATGCTTGGGATAGCGATGGTTATGGTTACACAAAAACAATTTGCTGCTTGCTTTGTTGCAACTGCAACATTAAATTATACAGAATAAGGGAGTAAAATGCCTAGGCAATCTGATAGGAACCAACCCCAAGTAGATTATTCAAGAGCTTCTAAAAATTTTAGGAGCTTCAGAGACCAATCCAGAATAATTCCACAAGGTATTATTACCGACCCACAGCAAAATGTGCATAATGTAGAGCACATTATTAAATACCTCCAGTCTAATGCTTTTCGTTCCATGATAGAAACCATGATTCAAGGAGCAATAGACAATCTTCCTAAAAATGAAGCTGGTGAAACTATCATAAACAATGAAAATACTTTTGATGCTTCATCTATTTTGAATGACATTAGAAACATTTGGAATTGGATAAACAACTATACACCGCCTGTCATTCCTGACATTCCGCCTTACGCAGTTCCTGGAGATGGAAAACTTACTTTGATGGTGAATGGCAATCCTATAGGTTCATTTACCGCTAACCAAGCAACAGATGATGATGTTAACATAGAGCTTACAGAAGGCAATGACTTAGGCGACAACCTTGTTTCAAACACTCCTTTTTATCTATACTTTGATAATTCTCCCGGAAGCAGAACTTATAACATTCTTATTCCCGACAATGTTCGTTTCTTGATTCCTTATGGAAATGTTCAGAGCAATTTCAATTTGGTATTCGGAACGGATTTGAACAACAGAGATTTTTATGTAGTGAACCGCTTGAATGTTTCTATAGCAATTCAGAGTGCCAATAGAGAATTTGTAATTGCATCCACTCCTTACAATTTGTCTGGAAATACGCAAGGACATGGATTACGCTATGTATTTTCTGATGGTTATTCTACAAATACTTTGGAAACATTCAGCTTTTATGGCCCCGGAAGACCTTCATGGACTCCAGAACCTTCAGTTACTGTTACTAACACAGGACAAATCATTTATCATTGAAAAGGTTTATTATTATAATAAGTGGTAAAAATCCACTGACAATCAAGGTTTAAAATCCTTGGCTAAAAAATTTCCGAGAACATTTAATCTCGCATTCCCAATCAAAAGTTTAAAAGACTGTTTGTCTCAGTTTCATTATTAGAAGCCAATCATAGTTAGTAGGACAAACAATAGAAATTTCCAAAACTATGGGCTTTAAAGAGACATAATGAATCAAATCATGACTCAAGAGTTTGCGGCTACTATTGCTGCGACAATCAAAAGAGACATACCTATTTTGGAGTATGTAAACAAAGAGCTTTCCGAGCGTCTTGAAAGCGGCTCTGGTGCAACTGTAAGCGTTTTAGTTCCAAACTTCGGTAAGGTGTCTAAAGGAGCTTCTTTCTTGGCAGAAGGTGCTACGACTGTTTCAACTCTCGGAACAATCACCGACTTGAATGTTAAAGTTGACAAAGTTCCAGTTACTCTGGAAATCTCAAAAGTTGGTGCAAGCTACGATTTGCTTGAGAAAACCTTGAAATTATACACAAAGGAATCTCAGATAAGCGAACCTCGCATAAGCAACCTTGCCCGCACTGTGAATGCAGAAGTATTCAAATGCGTGTTTACTGCGGCTCATAGCTCAATCGTTGGCCCAATAGGGTTTGTTGAACTTGCAGAAGCTGTTGCATACGTTGATGAAAGCCGTGTTGGTGATGAGAATGCAGGTATGCTTTCTCCGTTGTTGAACAACACTATTGCGGCTTCCGGTGCTAATAAATTCGCTCACCCACGTTTAGGTCTTGAACTTTATAATGGGGCTTTAGGTTCTTGGATGGAAGCAGAGTTCTTCAAGTCTGCCGATGCCGGAAATTTGAAGCTTGGTAATACTCAGGCTGTTGCTTTTGCAATAAGCGGTTCAATAAACACTCCTGCTGATGGCGATGATACATTGGTGTTCTCTGCGGCTCCTACAGTTCCTACTGGATTAACTGTTATTCCTGCCGGCACACCTTTCATAATTGGTGGTGGTGATGCTGCTACTGCTGGAAGCATAACTTCTCCGTTCACTGTTTCTAATGTTTATGGTGATGACACACAAATAATTCGCACTTTTGTTGCTATTGAGGATTGCCCGATAGCAAACGCAACAACTACAGGTGTTAAAGTTGCTACTATCTGGTTGAACAAGAACATTGGCGGAACTGAAACACTTTCTCAGGCCGCTGTTCCTAACACTTGGTATAACGCTGATACAGAGCCAAATACTGTTCAGGTGATTTGCCCGCTGTTGCAGGGTGCAAAATACGCTTTAGGTGCAGTATTTGCTTCTAAGAGTATTGCTTTCGCAAGTGCTTCACCTCGTCCGTTCGCAAATGCGGATTCAAGCACGACTACACTTGATGGTGAGTTGAATGTTAGAACTTCTATCGTTACTGATGGTCGTGAGGGTCAGGATGTTTGGCGTGTGGATTCTCTGTACGGAATGGCTCCGCTTTATGGTGCTGGTGCAGTTGCCCTTTATGGTCAAATAGTATAAGCGAATAATTTTCTTATTGAGGACTTGGTTTAGCCGCCAAGTCCTTTTCATTTTCTTGCCAATCTTCGTAATCAGCTAGGAATTCTTCAAGTGCTTCCTTTTGTTCTACAGTTAATGTGGCCAAGAACTTTGGGTCGTTTTTGTGTCTAAGTATCTTTAATGTTCTATAATCTAACTTATTGTATTCCGCTGGATTCTGTGCTTCCCTGTCCTCTAGTTCAGGCAATTCTATTTGCCCCTGCGCAAGCACCTCATCGTATTGTTGTGATAGAGTTTTATGCATTATTTTTTTCTCTTGCTGTTTACTTTCGTATAGTACCATGACCAAAACTTATCTCTCAAACCCAAGTCATACACTACACTATAAATTGAATTTATGTTATCTCCAAACCTGCTATTTGACCTCAATGGCACCTTGTCTATGGCCCTGACCATACCCTCTAGCCTCGTGAGTGCTTCCCATTTTATTTCAATTGATAGGTAATCACTATTAACGATAAAGTCGCTTAGTTCCTCAATTACTGCGAGCTTCTTCATGTACTTGTTATTTTCAAATACACGGTACTTTGCCAATGGATTGCATGGTTTCTTACTAGGCATCTATAAGTTTCAATTCCCTGTCAAGGCTTTTGAGTTCTATTTCCAATCTTTTCAATTCCACCTGTTTTCTGAGTTCCAAATACTTCTGCATAAATGGCTCATCTCCGTATAGCCTGTCATTTACAGATAGCATTGGTGATGATTCCGAGTTCTGAAGGTATGTTAATGCACGATTCATTTTAGATTCCTCTGTTTGGGCTTCGTAATAGCCTTATTGATAGTTTTAAGAATAGTATTGCAATGGTGAATAATAGATTTGATAATTTAACTGTTGCATGTATTTTCATTAATTGCATAGTTTTATTTATTTGAAAAAAAAAAATACACAGACATAAATCTTTTTGTGCTATTTTAGCTATAGAAATTATTTTAGCCAATAACAAACAATAACCGGTACAATGTACCAAGGAGTTCAAATGGCAAAGAAAAAAGAGCAAAAACTTTTTGAGGTTCTGAAAGTTACAAGCGTTCAGATTTATCTACACAAAGGCCCAGGCAAAACAAAGGCTATGGCAAGGGTCACTATCAACGACCAACTGCAACTTACAGGGTTGCGTGTTGTTGACGGAGTGAATGGTTTCTTTGTGTCCTATCCGCTTGACCCGAATTACAAGGGCGAGGAATACCATAGCATCTACTACCCGATAAACAAGGAACTGCGAGAGCACATTGAGCAAGTAGTTCTGGAAAAATACCAAGATGTAAGGGAGGATTCATAATGGAAAAGCCTAAAGTTCAATTAACCGGCCAAAACGGAAATGTTTTTAATCTTATAGGAATCTGCAAAAGAGCTTTGTTAGAAAATGGACAAGGCAAGGAATCCGTTGAGATGGCTAATAAATGTGTTCAATCCAAGTCTTATGAAGAAGCACTTGCTATAATGGCTGAGTATTGCGAAGTGTCTTAAATGAAAATAGAATCCCCTGAAATGCTCTTGCCTGTGCTCAAAAAATGGAGCAACAAAAGGCAGGAGCATTTTATTGTATGCACCTTCACTAGTTCCAACGAACTCATTAAAGCTAAAGTGATTACTATAGGGACTGTAAATAATGTTATGGTTCACCCTAGAGAAGTGTTCTGGGAAGCCATCATAAAGAATGCCGCTTCTATAGTTCTTGCGCATAATCACCCAAGCGGAAACACTTTTCCATCAGAGCAGGACGAACGTATCACAGAGCAATTATGCGAAGCATCAAAAATAATGGGTATTCCTATACTTGACCATGTAATTTTTGCAAAAAACGGTAATTATTATTCTTTTCAGGAAAATGGAAAAATAGACAATAGTTTATAATTCTTATAAGATGCCAATGCCTGAGAGAATACAAGCTGATGAACAAGCTAAATTTATAAACCCTAATGACCCTGTTGGTGGCTACTATAGCTACCCTGTGGCGGATTTAATTTCTGGAAAAGACAATTCGATGTGGGATTATTTAACGCCTGAGCAACAAAGGGTAGTAACAATACTTAGGAATAATCAAGATTTGACTACTGATACAGATTTGTTTAGTCCAATGCCAATGTATTTTAGAAACAAAAAAGCAGACGCTTTGGTTAATCAATTATCAGATGACGCTCCTTTAAATCGCTTTGTACCTGACCCAGATGCTACTGGTACTAAAAATGGCTATTATGATCCGAATGAGGATAAAATTTTTATTAGGCATGATTTGAAAGGAACAAAAAGAGTTGGCACAACTATTCATGAAATTGCTCACTGGCTTCAAGGAAAAAGCTGTCCTAATGTTCAAGATGAACTTGATGCTGATTCCACGGCTAGTTTAATTATTAAGCGTAATCCAAGTTATAAGAGAGACCCAAAATACATTCGAAAGAGTTATGATTATAAAATTCCGGGTAAACCAGAAGGATGCCCTTAATGAGCCTCTGAAATAGAATCTTTTTCTTTTAGCTCTTCTATTAAATGTTCTCTATTAAAACATTCCATAACATTTTCATCCCAGCTAATCTTTAGATGTGGATGTTCTTTTTGATAATTCCATGCGTGTTGAATGGAATCTTTGCACTGCTCATCTGACTGCTTCTTGCTTCCTGCACATGCCATCAAAGCAAACACTATCATTGCTATCAAAAGTTTTTTCATAAGGTTAATCTAGAAAGTTTCTAATTAAATGAAAAAAATGCCCTGCACCATGTCTTTAGTTCAGAATGAGGTGGTGCAGGGCAATAAAGCAGGTTATAACTTAACCCTTAGAGACCTGCTTTTAAATTGTCTTTGAAAATGTTTTGACCCATGAATGCAACCAAGTTCTCATAAAAATCAATTATGTTTGTTTCGTTGCACTTTTCTCTGATTATGAGTGCGTAAGCTTGTAATAGTTCTTTTTGTTGCATGGTCATTGTTGCTTCTCCAAGGGTTTATAAAATCATAGTTCATGGATTATAAGTGGCAAGAGCTTCTTCTACAGATAATGTCCTGAAGTTTTTCCTTTCCCCTGTCTCGTCCCATGCTTTGATTATTTCTTTTTCGGAAAGGTGGTTTATTTTAGGCTTGCAATTGTCCGGCACTGCCCCAAGGGTTTTTACAAACATAAGGGTAAATTTCTGGCCAGGGGCAAGAGCTTTCGTTAGTCTGTGCAATACATGGTATTGTGAATCTTCTTCAAGAATTCCATTATGAACCATCTTATCTTCTACGAAAATGAACCTGTCATCTGCGAAGTCCAATCTCACGGCATCAATGTCAGTCCAATTCTGCTGCATTGTGCAGAAATTAAGCTTTATTGGAAAGTATGGATGTCCATAATTCCAGTTCCATTTGTTATTGATTCCGTTTAATTCAGTTAATTTGGCTTTTTCCTCGCTTGGTAATTCAGCTATTTTTCTATGCAACTCCTGCACTTTTGATGCCAATTCTTCTGCTTCTGCCTGTAATGATTCCGCTGTATTCATAAGATTATTTATTTAAATCACAGCTAAAGTATGGAAAAACGTGATGATTATCACATAAAAACAACAAAAGTGAACTATTTTTATTTTTTTTATACCTTTTAGTGAAAAAATTACTATTATTATAGGTATAGTGGCAACAGTGCCATGCAAAATGAGGATTAATAAAAGCTAAAAAATTCCTTGCGACACCACGGCAAGGGAACTGAAATTGACGGAACTTTATTCAATGGCCATAGGTGTATGTCATGGCCGAAAACGATTTGTTTCACTTAACCGAAGAGGTAGATAATGTCTAAAAAAATAGACTCTAAGAAGCCCTTGTCTAAAAAAGCAAGGAAAACCAATAACACAGCAACTTCGGTTGCTATAACCACGGAGGCAAAGATGCCTAAGTTTGTATGGACTAAAAAGACCATTACAACAGCACAGGGAACAACCAGAGAGGTTGTTCTGAGTAATAGGGAGTACCATAAGTTGGAAAAGAATAAAAAAATGGTTGAGATAATGCATGAAATTTGGCGTATTTTATGTAGTAAAGATAATAATTCAATAAATTCTTCCAATTTCGATTCATTTTTCCGAGAAAAATGCCGTGAAGCCGGATACACAGAAGGAGAAATACAGGAGTTTATAACAAGATTCCATTATTGCCCATGTAATACTTGCAATTGCAGGCGATGGAGAGAACGAAAAAGAGAAAAGGCAAGCAGAGCAATAATGGAAGCCTTTACTGAAGCGGAGGCTCTATGAAAAGAAAGCCCATTTCGGAAAAGAAAAGCAGGGATGAACTAAGGGATCTTAGAAGATTCTTCTACAGCGGCCTATGCAAAAATTTTTGGGCATACAGAAGAAGATGGAATCACTTTAGAAGCTATGAAACCTTTATGATTAATGCCAAAAACCTTTGCCCATGGAAAAAGATTCACGGCAAGAGTCTAAGGAAAGTTTACGATGACCTTAGAATGAATTATAATCACGCTCCATACACAGAAGAACAGGCTCGGATAGGCGGACTTAATTCTGGGCTTAAAAGGCAAGAGAAAGCTTACCATAGAGAAAAATTACTATTGGAAATTTTCAAAAAAGAAGGAATTTGGATAGATGAAGATGCCAAAAAAATAGTCCTTAAATCTGGTTATGCACTAGACGATGATGACAGACAGTTTATGAAAAAGCATGGTTATAGCATAAAAGCCCTGAAAACAGTTCTGAGGCAAGACCCTGATTTTGACATAAGCAAGGTTCCTTTGAATGCAGAAGAAAGTTTTATGGCTATGGTAACTCGTAAGCCTCAATCAATTTTACAGAGTTCATAAACCATGTAATGAGCTATGGCAGGGAAATGACAATGTACACTTTCCCGGGCACGAGTTGAACATAAGAAGCCCTTACTCAGGACTTCTTATTACAATGTTACATTTCCCAAACTGAGAGCAGTCGTTGTTACATTTAAGAAGGGACTTATTCTACTGCCTATCGGGTGCCGGTCATCCTGTAAACCCTATCAGTAGAAGCCAATGACGGTGCATGGTAGCAGGCTATTAAGAAACTGTTTTTCTACCTCGGCTTCAAAAGGAACAATAAAATTATTGTTTTACTTCGCCACACACCCTTCAATCCGCAATGTCATACTAAGTGCCGTGGACTTTTAAATTTATAGTTATTTATGTAGTTCAAAGATAAGTGCCTAAATTACTTTAAAGATGCATACATAAATACTTTAAAGATGCCAGGAAATAACAACGCAACAAAAATAAGGAAAGAATTGGAGCTTAAAATTTGGCTCAGGGACAAACGCTATAACAAAGACCTTCACGGCATAGTCCTAAAGAACTACGATGACCTTCCCCCAAACGTGCAGAGGCGTATCAGGAAGCTTGGCCTTTCAGTGATTGTGCAAAATAGGCTTCCCTATGGTTCCTATGCCAAATGCCCCAAGAAAGCCACTGAACAACCGTAATTCATACGTAGTACAATCGCGGTACAATCGTGGAGAACTGGTAGCTGAGAACATAATTGCCATAATAACCATGTTATAAGCTTCCTGACTATGAAAAGCTAAGGGGGTATGGCTCCTTTCTTTTAGCCGGAATGTGTTTCCACAGGGGCTACCACGAAACACCAGCCATCACGAAGTCTCGGCATCAGGCTACTTTTTTTTACATTTTGAAATCTTTTTTTACTATTTTCTAAAAAGAATGTAGTTTCCTTATTAAGGCCCTATGGCAGTGACATGGAAATGACATTCTATCGGTGGTGAAAGCAAAAGCTTTTGGAGCCTGTTTGTGGTTACGGTTGCTTAAATGAGCATCATAATCCGCAGGTCCGGGGTTCAAATCCCTGAACCGCCATATTGTGTCACTTTTGTGACAGTGCGAGGGAAATTTTCTATGAAAAATGCTAATAATCATAATTTTGGGAATTATAGATATAAATCACCACGCCTTTCCCGCCAATATACATAATGTATAAAGACACAGCCAAATTCAAAATTCCCAAAAGAGACTCAATTCAATAAAGAGTTTAGCGAATTTCAGTATCAGTGCCGTTTCTCCATAAACAACATTTACCACGCAGATCCTTTCATGGTAGGCATTGGAGAATCGCCATACACAAAGTTGGTAACTACGCCATCTTTGATTTGGACATCCAGTTTTTGATATCGCCCTTTCGTTGTACTGCTTGCTAACCCCATCTTTACATTGGAATCTTGGTAAATGTACATCCATTGCACTTGGTCACCCATCATAACTTTGTTCACAGGCTCTCCGAACATTTCTAAAATTTCTGCTTCTGTGGTTTGATTTTTTACAATCAAATCAACTTTTTCCTTATCAAGCGGCACGCCAATTACAGCTTTTGGGGTGAAACAGGCGCTAAAAAATATTGCCGAAAGGGCAATCATGCAAAGAGCGTTTTTCTTTAACATAAGGAATTCCTCCATAAAATGATGTGTTTGGCAAATATAGAAAAATGGCGTGGTGATTTATCGCTATAATTCCCATAATTTTCTATTTGAGCTTGGGGTAGTAGCTCAAGGAGATAAATTAGAGTATGCCAAATCTTGCTATTAAAATTCTTGAGTCCGTTTCTTCCTACAAGTCTGAGCAGAAAAATGAAACTTCTGTTCCTTCCGCTGATGATCAGCTTGATATAATCCGCAAGTCAATTCTCTATGGCACTTGGGAGAAAAAGCAAGCTTCATGTGCTTGTTCGCAGTCCCAGGCTGGAAAGGATCTATGAGGGAACAATAAATGCCGATTCAGAGTCTTTGGACCATGTTCTGAATATTGCTTTCAGGAAGCTTCATTCATAGATTTCATTTGAAAACTCATCATTTTTGCGTATTTAGGGGATATTTGCTCCGATCTTGCATCTCAAGCTCTTAATTTTTTATATTTACACAAATTTGTGAGTTTTTGATGACAAAACTTTAAACCAAGGAGATAAAAAATGAACAAATTCCTTAAAGTTCCACAAGCGATAGCCTTTGCTTTCCTGTTTGCTACATCTATTTTTGCCCAAGCCGTATGGAATGGCAAGATAGATACTGGCTGGTACGATGAATCAAAAAATGATTTCACAATAACCACTCCTCAGCAATTAGCTGGGTTGGCGGAATTGGTAAATGAAGGGGAAAATTTTAAAGGCAAAACCGTGAGGCTAGGCGTAAACATCATGCTAAACGACACGGCAAATTTGCGCAACTGGGCAAGCCGTGCTCCGGCAAACGTCTGGACACCGATAGGAACCAAAGATAGCACTAAAATGTTCTATGGAACTTTTGACGGCAATGGTTATGTTATTAGTGGCGTTTATATAAATTCTGCGGAAGATAGACGAGGATTGTTCAGAAATCTAGCTGCTGGAGGAACAATAAAAAATTTAGGGGTATCATCATCTTATATTAAGGGCAGCGAAGTTATTGGTGGATTAGTTGGAACCAATTTTGGCTCAATAAGTAACAGCTACTTCGTTGGCACGGTGATTGGAGATTTCATTGTTGGTGGGTTAGTTGGTTATAATGACAAAGAGATAAGCAATAGTTATTCTGTTAGTTTGGTAACAGGAAAAAAATGGGTTGGTAATTTAGTTGGTGATAACGATGGTTTAATAAACAACAGTTATGCTTTAGGCTCAGTAAAGGGAAATAACGTTATAAGTGGGTTAGCTGGGGCTAATCAAAATAGCGGAACAATAAGTAATAGCTATTTTATGGGAATCGTGATAGGAAAAGAATATGTCGCTGGACTTACTTTTAATAATTATGGCAAGCTGAACAATAGCTATTACGATATGCAGATAATCGGTCCATCATTAAGTTTCTCAGAAAGTGATTTTCGTGACGGGAAGCTCACAATGGCTATGAAACAAAAAAATACTTTTGTCGGCTGGGATTTTAACAAAATTTGGGGTATAGACAGTAAAATAAATTGCGGCTATCCGTATTTGCTTGAAAACAAAGGAAAATCATTTAATAATTGTCCGCCACAAGTCAGCCAAGATCATAAAAGACCTGCTCCAAATGATAATGGCACTTGCTCTATAGCTTTGCGAGACTACTTTCTTAAAATAGTAAGATCATCTGATGTACCTAAACTGCATAAAGAACTTGTGGAAAGCATGTCATATTTTGAAGATAAACCAAAATTTGACATAGAAAGATTTGTAAAAAGCTGTCTTTGTATTCATCGTGCTAATTATGGTTATGATAACTATGAACTATTGAACCAACTGATTATAAATAGTGATGCTGATATGTTCTTGTATGTGTTGAGAGCGACACGATCAGCGACACAATCTTTCGCAAGTACAGCTTTAGAAGTTTTTGAGAAAAAGAAAACAGATAAGGCGGCAGAAATAATAAAAATATTGCAAAAAAATGGAGCCAACATTGTGCAAAGTGTAGAACAATATATAAAAACTGGAAATTTGGATATGATAAAATTGTTACATGAAAAAGGAATAGATTTGCAGGGAATACATATATCCTCAAATCCAATTGACTTAGCGGCAAATCATTCAAATAAAATTCATCAATATTTAAAAGAGCAAGATTACAAAACAATTCAAGAATTAAATGCAATTGCCGCAAAAAAGAAAGCTGAAGAAAAAGCAATTGCCGCAAAAGCAGAAGCAGAACGCCAAAGAATAAACTCGGAACAAAGGCAAGAACAATGGATGCGACAGCGAGAGCAAACAAATGAGGAAATAAAGGAAAATATAAAGAATATAACAGCACTCTTGAAAGCTAACAAGTTGGGAGAATGCTTTAAAATGTGTGATTTATACTCATCATTCGGAAATGAACCTTTAAACGCTACGGCTCGAGCCATATCCATATTTGAAACAACAGATTCCTTGTTAAAAATACACAGTAATTTATGTGAAAAGCAGCTTGTTGCCAAGATAAGGAAATTGCCTAAGAATAAAGTAACTCCTGCACTTGCCAATATCTATTATAATTGCGAGAATGATGATAAATGTGTTGAAATTATTGGTAAAGTTATTCAAAATGATGGTAAAATGATATTGGTATCCACCATACCATATAATGAAATAGTTATGGTGCAAATTTCTGGATATATCGGTGACTGTGCACCAATGTTGAAACGGAATAATATGGCTGTAGGATTTGATGGTTTTGCAAAATATCTCGGAGATGTAACTTACACAACTGTAGGTAAAGCAAGGCAAACCGTAGAAAACTATCAACTGCTTTGGTGTGGTGGCGATTACGATGATTAGGAAGCTTTATGGTATTTAGATTCAAAGATAAATTACCGTATATGTCCTCAAAAATACGGAAATTTTATCTTTTATGAAAAAATCCCTCTATGCGTGGAGAAAAAGAAACCCTGGGTATTGGAAAAAGGAAAAGGCAAAAGAGCCGTAGCACTTGCCGGTAAAAGATACATTACTCCGATTTCCTGCAAAATATTATTCAGGAGTTCCACAAGTCAAGGGTATAAGCATATAGGTCTAGTTTTCTATTTTATGCTTAATGAAAGAATATATCGCATATTCAGGTGAAGCCTTTACCGTAG
>Ga0209755_10000894_pt1 | contig 50909 bp, 54 predicted proteins | sample TergutCo191P1_FD_187301 | JGI IMG/M metagenome (GOLD analysis project Ga0209755, IMG submission 187301) | Cornitermes sp. P1 segment gut microbial communities from Petit-Saut dam, French Guiana - Co191P1 (SPAdes) (version 2) | ecosystem: Host-associated > Arthropoda: Insects > Digestive system...
ATGTTTTAACCTACGTAATCTCAGGCTATTCCTACAAAAAGCTTGAACAAAACAAAGAGCCCAGCCGCGCAATCCGCGTGTTTTGGGCAGTTGTGGTTATAATTTTTCCTATTGGGCTAATCTTCTCAGAATCAGCATTGTATAATTTGCAGACTGTGGCTATTGTGGCTGCTTTTCCTATAGGGATGATAGTTACGCTTATAGTCATCAGCTTTTTTAAGGATGCGAAAAATAGTTTGGAAGATAAAGACAATATCACATAAAGCCCCGCCGCTTTAGGCGTTCAAGGAGCTTCTTGCCGCCGGGCAATAAGAGCACTTCTTCCTCCCGCAGCCCGCCTATTAGCAGCATGAAAAATCCATAGAGCAAAATCCCTGCCAAAATGCCGATTATGGTGGCAATCCTAGCATTTTGAAGGAGGATATATGAGGAATGGTAAAAGGTAAAGGCTCCCAACGCCATGCCCACAGATGCAAAGACCGGATTGAGTATTATGCCCTTAAAATCGGGCTTTGTGCGGGTGGTCTTAAACAGGACAGCGCAGTTTATTATGGCAGTGACGGCAAAGCACAGAGTTGTGGCAATTACCGCGCCGTAAATGTTAATATTTGGCATACCAATTAGGATATAACCTGCCACAACCTTTGTTAAAGCTCCCCAAATGGCGGCATATATGGGTATTCGGGCTTTATCAAGGGCTTGGAGGACCCCTGTAGCTGATTGGGATGCGGTCAAAAAAATTATGGATGGAAAACCTACCATAAAAAGGGTGCCGCCCTCAGGGTGGCTAGGGAACAATAGTGCCACAATCTGCGGGCCCAATGCCGCCAGCCCAAAGGCTATGGGCACGGTAAAAAGCATGCCGATGCGAAGGGATGTGTTGATTTTTGAGCGGATTGCGGTCAAGTCACCCCGCTGGTTGTCGGCGGAGATGGCAGCTATGAGGGTGACAGCCAAAGATGCAGAAATGGCGGCAGGGAGGTTTGTCAGCGGGTTAAATTTGCCCAAAATCTGCCCAAAAAGCACATCCGAGGTGTATGTGTCAAAGCCCGCGGCAGCAAGGCGGGTGGGCACAAGCCACAGGTCAATTAGGTTAGAGATGGAAATAACTGCCGTCCCAAGAATAATCACAAAAGACGTGCGGGAAATTTGCATGAGCAGCTTACTTGTTTTTTCGTGAGAAAATGGGCAATCGTCCTCCCGCTCCAGCCTGCTGACCATGCGGGCGTCCCTGCGCACTCTTTGTATAATATCTTTTCTAAACAGAAAATAAAGTGCAGCAATAAACATAAAACCGGCAATAGCCCCCACGGTGCTGCCCAAAGTGCCCCCTGCCGCGCCAAATGCCACTTGGGCATATCCTCTATCCATAGCAAAATTCCACAGCGCGTGAGCCAAAATAATGCTGAAAACCGCGTTAAAGACCTGCTCGACCACCTGAGAGACCGCCGTTGGCGCATTTGAGTTCATCCCCTGAAAATAGCCGCGGACAACCGCCATAAGGGCCACAATAAACACCGTAGGTGCCAGCATTTGCAACGCCAAAGCCGCCTGTGGCGCGCCAAAAATCAAATCCGTAATCTCATGAGCAAAAATAAAAACCAGCACAGAAAGCACAAGCCCAACGACAAACAGCAGCCAAAATGCCACCTTAAACACACGATGCGCCGCATCACTGAGCCCGGCGGCGCGCCTAGCTGCCACAAGCTTTGCCACCGCCGCAGGAATCCCAGCAGACGACATCACCAGCAAAAATGTGTAAACATTGTAGCCCACACCATAAACCATATTGCCCGCGTCCCCAATAAGCTCCGTCAAAGGCAGGCGGTACAAAAAGCCCAAAAGACGCGCAAAAATACCAGCTATTGCTAGAATAGCCGCCTGCTTTACAAATCGATTATTAGCCCTTTGTCTATCACTCATAGGTATATTTTAGCAGATTTTGTCTGGTTTGGCAAGCACTTTATGGCATCGGCACTGCAATTTCAAAAATCTCTGAATCCGTCTCCAGTCCGGAGCCGCCTGCGCCAAAGATTTTTTTGTACATATCGGGGGATGTGGTTACAGCAACATGTTTTATAGTTGAGCATTTTGCCTTAACATCACTGATTATGCCGCGCTTTAGCAGGGTCACTTCTTTTGTGTTATGCTCGCCTTCAAGGTCAATTGCCACCACAGCCGTGCCGCCCGTCACCTGCACAGCCGCATATGTCACTATTGGCATATTTTCCAAATATTGTGCAATTTCTGCTTCAAGTTCTTCATTTGTCCGCACTTTTTCTTCATATTCATAAATATCATCACTGCCAGAGCTGCACGCCGCAAGTATTGTCACCACAAATGCCAAAATCACAAAAAAATCACGCATTTTCTACCACTCCTTTTATCGTGGAAATAGTATTTGAAAAAACCTTTGAAATTATTAGCAAATTATGATATAATATCCAAAAATGATTTACACAGGAGGAAGCATATATGAAATTAGGAATGGTAGGACTGCCCAATTCGGGCAAAAGTACGCTTTTTAACGCTCTTACGGAGTCACAGGCGGCGGCGGGAAATTATCCTTTTTCTACGGTTGAAAAAAACGTGGGCATTGTAACTGTGGCTGACGAGCGTCTGGAGATTTTACAAAAAATGTATGAATCTAAAAAGACTACTAATGCAACTATTGAATTTGTTGATATTGCGGGGCTTGTCAAGGGCAGCCGTGACGGCGGGGGCTTGGGAAATAAGTTTTTGGGGCATATTCGCGAGATGGACGGGCTTGTCCATGTGGTGCGCTGTTTTGATGATGAAAATGTGCCCCATGTGGATGGAAATGTTGACCCTGTCAGAGACTTGCAAACCATTGATTTGGAGCTGATTTTTGCGGATATGGAGCAGGTGGCAAAGCGCATTGAGCGTGTGAAGCGCGAAAGCAAGGCGGGCACTGCCACCCACAAGGCAGGACAGGTGGAAATTGCCCTGTTGGAGCGGGTTTTGGTGTGGCTTGAAGATGAAAACCTTGCTCGTGACATGGACGTGCTTCCCGAAGAATCCGCAGTCCTCGGTCAGCTTGGGCTTTTGACATTCAAGCCCATGATTTATGTGGCAAATATCGGCGAGGAGGACTATGCCTGCATTTACGAAGAAAATCCGAAAAACGAGTATATTCAATGTATGCGCAAATTCCTAAATGAAAAATATGACAGCGGCAAGGATGTTTTTGTGGTCGCCGCCAAGGTTGAGGAAGAAATGGTAGGGCTCACAGATGAAGAAAAAGCCGAGTTTTTAGAAATGCTAGGCAAAGGCAGCACCTCATTAGAAAAAATTACCAAAGCCGCATACGACGCCATAAACCTAATGTCCTTCATCACCGCAGGTCCTAAAGAAATCCGCGCCTGGACCATCCCAAAGGGAACCACCGCCCTCAAAGCCGCAGGAAAAATCCACTCAGACCTTGAGCGGGGCTTTATCCGCGCCGAAATTATCGACTACCCCACCCTAATGGACAAAGGCAGCTACACCGCCTGTAAAGACGCGGGACTTTTGCGCCTAGAGGGCAAGGAATACATTGTCCAAGAAGGCGACATTATACTGTTTAGGTTTAATGTGTAAAATACAAAAGACGACCGAAATAGGTCGTCTTATTTTTATAAAGTTATAACTTGGTCAATGCCTGCGGCCCCTAGGACTGCGTAAAGGTTCGGGAAGCAGCCTATTCCAGCACCATCTACAAGGCTGCTTTGGATGCCCCGCTCGATGGCGCAGATGTCGCATGCCATCAGCAGCGTGCCGTACTTTTCGCTCACCTGCTGCAGTCCTTTTCCTGTTTGTGAATCCTTTGTCAAAAGAAATGTGTTGTCGAAGAAAAACATCATCCCCGCCACTTCCACGCCATGGTTGCCCGAAAGCATTTGCGGGATTATCATTTTATCCAATATCTTTTGGCTTCCGTTTGATGAAAAAATATAAGCTACTTTCATTTTTTCTCCTCCTTGTAGTTGAAAGATTTTCTTAAAAGTTCTGTTATAGACGCTACATGTTCCCGAAATTCGGGGCTTTGGCGGTCGCGCGGGCGGGGCATGTCGATTTTGATGTCGGCAAGAAGACTGCCGCCTGCGGATTGCATCACAAGCACCCTATCCCCCAAATACACCGATTCTGCCACATCATGCGTCACCATAACAACTGTTGTTTTTGCCTTTTTCACAATATCTTCAAGCTCTCTTTGCATATTCTCGCGCATTTGAAAGTCCACGGCGGCAAGGGGCTCGTCCAATAAAAGCACCCGCGGGCGGCTGGCAAGGGCGCGAAGCACCGCCACACGCTGCTGCATCCCCCCTGACAGCTGTGTTGGGTATTTTTTCTCATGCCCCTTCAAATGGGCAAGCTCCAAAAGCTCCTGAAGCCGTTCTTCCCGTTCATGCCTTGGCACCTTTTGCATTTTTAGAGAATACATTATGTTTTTGCGCACATTCATCCATGGAAAAAGTGCATAATTCTGGAAAACATAGCCACGCTCAGGGCTTGGGCAGTTGATTTTTTTGCCGTCAAGGGCAATTGTGCCTGAATCAGCCTTTTGAAAGCCCCCAAGCATGGACAAAAGAGTGGTTTTGCCGCAGCCTGACGGCCCTAGGAGCATGGTGAACTCCCCTTCTTTAAGCTCACAGCTAAAGTCCCGCAAAACATGGTTTTCTTTGAAAGATTTTCTGCAGTTTTCAATCAATAGCGGCATTTTTATACCTCCATGGCGTTACAAGCCTCTCAATTACCTGCAAAATTCTGTCAAGCAAAAAGCCTACCACGCCTGACATAATAATGAGGGAATAAAGCATGTAGATTTGGAATCCATGCTGGGCGTTGACAATCAAAAATCCAAAGCCCTCGCGGGTTGCGATAAATTCGGCACATATAACCGAAAACCACGCAAGCCCAAGCCCAAGGCGGCAGCCCACCAAAAAATTGGGCAGTGCCCCTGGCAAAATAATTGTCGTAAAAATCTTAAATTGTGACGCGCCCATTGATTTTGCGGCGTTTATGTAATTTTGGTCGATATTTTGAACTCCTGCAATTGTGTTTAGCATTAGAGGAAAGATAGATGAAATGGTAATTATAAATGTGGTAACGCCGCCCATAATCCCAAACCAAATCACGCCAAGCGGAATCCACGCCATTACAGGAACCTGCCTGACCGAGTTCATTAAAGGTGATAAGGCGTCGCGGATTGTCTTAGAATAGCCCATTAAAAGACCTAGGGGCAGACCAATTAAAACGGCTATGCCAAAACCGCGGAAAATCCTCTCTAAGGTGATTAAAAGACCCGTCATTACAACCTCGTCTGTCCATAGGCTGATGAAGACACGCATGGTTTCGGCAAAATTTGGCAGTATTATGGTCCTGTCGATATGCAGTGCCAAAAAATGCCACACAATACCAACAACAACCATCCCTAAGATAAAAATAAATGTCCCTTTAGAACGCCTAAGGAGCCTTAATATAAACGGGAGAATCTTACCCCTAAATCTTTCCATTTGTCCACCTCGTCACTTGCTATAAAGTCGTTAAAACTGTTTACAAAATCTCGAAATGCCTCTGTTTGCGCTGCATACATGCACACCACCAGCACACTTGAATAGCCATAATGGGGCAGCGGTGTCATGTAAAATTCCTCCGGGATGTTTACAGCGGCATAAATATCAAGAATTACCGCACAAACAGCACCTGTGGCAAGGGCATTTGGCAGTGCCAAGGTTATGACGGGCATAAACCTCACATCTTCACCCAAAAAGGCGCGGGCAGCTTCTCTTTGAGAGGCGCGCCCCTCGGTATACCCCACAACCAAAGGAGAATTGGGGCTTGTGGAAACAAGCACATTGGTGTTTCGCACAAGCCCACCAACTATGAAAAATGAGTCATTAGCTTGTAAAAAGAGCTCGGCAGCATCAGGACACAAAACTGCCATGTCAAAAACTCCGGCACTTAGGGCAATTTCTGTGTGATTGCCGCAGCAGTCAGCGAGCATCAGCCCGCGGGTGCCAGGCGTCACCCCGGCAGATGCGTTTACAATAACCCCTGCCAAATCATTGGCCGCGGCTATTTGGAGTTGATGAGGGTCTCTAGACCGCCCCAAAACCAGCCATACAACTATCACCACAATTAAAATGGTAATTAGAAGGGCTTTTAGTCGTTCAATTGTTTCACCTCGGCTAGCTGCCATAATGGGCAGCACGTGCTGCTTCGTAAAACTCGTCAAAAGTCATGCCCAGCGGGAAAATTGGGTCGATTTGGGTACGTATAAACTCTGAAAAAGGCATAACATCCACATTTGCAAAAAAGCGCAAATCTACAAAGTCAGCAGCCTCAAGCCCATGTATGTCAGCACGCACATTAAAATACTCATTTGCATTAATCTGATTTTGCAGATTTTCAACGTTAAAATCCCATGTAATGGTGCGTCCCTCGCCGTTTACCTTTTTGTAAACGCTGTTCATAGCCACCCACATGGGCACATTGAATCTCTCGGCAAAAATTTGAGCAGAGCGGTATGGGAAAAGGTATAGGAATCTGATGGAAACCGTGTGGGCAAGGAGCATGCGCTCAGCAAGCTCAGGATATTCATTTGCAAAGTCATAGTGCATAACAACTTTACAACATGTGCCAATAATGGTTTCGCCATCAATGTTAAAGGTGGTTTGGGCAGTTGCCATAATCCAGCCAGTGCCGTTATATACAGCAAAAGAGCCCCATGGGTCGCAGGTGATGAAGGCGTCAATCTCGCCAAGTGCAAAGGCAAAATATCTTTCAGAATCAGCGGCAATCAAAACCTCGTTGTAATAGCTTCGGTCTTGTGGAATGCCCAGTCTGTTGGCAATTTCAGCCCATTTAAGCACATCACGGTCACCGCCCAGCACAATTGTGGCACCGACCAAATCCTCCGGGGTTTCAATGTGGTTTGCCACAACAAGATAAACCGAGCCGCCTGTGTGGTTGTTGCCCGCAATAAACAGCGGCGAGCCCATTATACGCCCGCGAAGCGCAATGTTGTAAAGAACATAAGCCACATCCATATTGCCAGCCGCCATGGATTCGGGAACCGCGGTGTGCCCTGCAACTGCTACATTCATGCCAAGAGCATGGTAAATGCCGCTTCTGTAGGCAATGGGGGCTGCAATCATATGGTCGCAATTAAGATAGCCCAGCTGAACCACGCGGTTTTGCGCCCTTTCAGACAGCGGAGCAAGCTGTGTGCCATTCATTATGTAGGCAATGCGTTCTTCGTCACTTGTGAAGATGCGCGGACCAGCCTCTGCCGGCTCGGTAGCATCGCCGCCAGCTGGCGGAGCCGTCGTGGCGACAGGTGTAGGTGCGGGGGTTGTTGGGGTTGGGGTTGGGTCATTATTGCCCCCGCAAGCAGTGAAAATCACAGCTCCAAGGGCTATGACTGCAAATAGACTTAAAAACTTCTTGAACATTTTAATTCCTCCTAGTTTTTGTATTTTAACAACAATCTTCTAAACCGCCGAATAAATCATGCCACACGCCGTCTGTGAACCTTAAAACCCCAAGCCCCATGTGAATGCCCCGCCTGCCTGACAGGACAAGGTCGTAGTCCCCGTCCCGATTAATGCTGTGCCAGCGCATTGTCACATCCTCATAAGGTGCGGGAATTGGCTCAGTGACAGTGATTTCTCCTTGGTTGTAAATAACTGTAACTTTACGGTTGTAGTTTGGTTCATATCTAAACACAACTACAAGACAATCCATTCCAATATTTGTATAATCCCCCTCAAGCACGGCAAAAAGTTGATGCTCAGGGAAAAGCTCGCGAAAATAGGGCATTAGCGGGGAATCTGTGTAAGCCTCCAAAGAAGGTCTGTTTGCAGCGCAGCCGCTTAAAAACAGCAGTATAAGCAAGGTTAAGAGCTTTTTCATTTTGCAGCCCTCCCTCTAACCTTTCGCATAGCCCACAAAACCCATGAATACACTCCCAAAATCAGGATTGCAACAGCCGCAACCTCCCCAAACCAGTTAGGGAAAATTATGGTGAATTGGTTTGCAAGCTCAAACCCCCGCGCCGCGCCTGTCATGTCAAACCGGGGCATAAAGGTATCTGCAAATAGCATGTTTACAATAAATCCCAATATAAAGCCATAAACCACCACAATCCCAGTATATATCAGCACCGCACGCCGCCCGACCATCTTCCAAATGGCGAAAATTTCAGGCAGATTGGTGGCGACCCCCACCAAGAGGAATGTGACCGCAATGCCAGGGGCTGTGCCAACACTTACAAGTGCCGCAATAAAGGGAATGTGAGCCGTTGCGCATACGTACATAAGGGCACCTATAACCGCCACCCCGACCAGGGACATCATGTCGGGATTGCCCAAATACTGCTGGATAAAGGGCATGGGCAAAAGGGCAAAGATGAGGGCGGCAAACACTGTGCCCAGCAGGATAAATCTGGATGTTTGCACAGCAAGGTCACTTATGCCCCATTTCAAACCACCCCAAAGCCTTGTAATAAGCGGCTTTCTGGCAGCTTTTAGGGCGACAAGGGCTTCAGAAACTCTGTGGGGAGATTCCACCAAATCCCCACCAAAGCGATTTGCCACAAGTCCAATAATAATGGGCAAAACAAAGCCGCTTATAAGGTAAACCACCGCAATTTCCGGTCCAAGCAGGGTAAAGGCGAGGATTAAGGCAGCAGGATTAATAATCGGTGCTGCCACCAAAAACGCCAGTGTGGGTCCTAGATGGGCACCAGAGCGGTGCAGCCCAATGGTCAGGGGCATCACTCCACAGCTGCAAATGGGCAGCAGCGCGCCAGACACCGTGGCCTTAACAATGCTCGAAAACTTGCTGTTTCCAAGGGATTTTTGCAGCCGCTCAGGGCGCAAAATTCCGTACAAAAGCCCGCAGATAATAAAGCTAACCAAAAGCCATGGTCCGCTTGTCGTAATCATTGTCCAAAAAAATTCGGGAAAATCCCTCATAATTCCACTCCAATAGCCTTAGATACCACTTTTGCAAGCTTTTTGGGCTTCAAGTCCTCGTGCATTTCGCTCTCGTTAATCACCAGCGTGCCCCGCAGGATTTGCCCATATTTTTCCAAATACCCAAAGTCTACTCCTGCATTGTAAATGGTCACATCCACCTTATCTGGGTGGTTTTGGGCCACTTCATTAAGAAAAGTTTCGTTAGCATCACAACATGGGCAGGTGTTAATAAATTCAATTTTAGTCATGATAATCCTTTCAAACAAGCCCCGATTGCTCCCGCAAATTGGGCGTATTTATGGGTTTTTACCTCAAAGCCTGAAGCTTTTGAAATCGCATCCACAAGCATCCTCGACTGGGCAAGCCCGCCTGTCATCAACAGCGGCTTTGACGGTTCAAAGCCCACCCGCGCCACCATCTGCCGCGCCCGCTGGGCAATGGATTCTAGCACCCCCGCAAGAATCTGGCTTCGGTCGGTGCTGGCGGCAAGCAGGCTAATAATCTCACTTTCTGCAAAAACCGTGCACATACTAGTGATATGCACACTTTCGTGAGGATTAACAAAATTGTCAATTTCTGTAAGCTCAATGCCAATAGCATCGCATGCCATGGCAAGAAACCGCCCTGTGCCCGCAGCGCACTTATCATTCATCAAAAAGTCCGCAACCCGCCCATTTTCCAGACGAATGACCTTGCTGTCCTGCCCGCCGATGTCAATCACACCGCCGGTACCAGGCTCAAGAAAGTCAGCCCCAAGCCCATGGCAGGTAATTTCCGTAAAATGCTTGTCCGCAAAAGTAATACTCTCGCGCCCATATCCAGTTGCAATCACCCGAGTGGATTCACGGGAAATTCCGCCTGCAGCCAGCAGCACAGAAAGGCTTGTTTGGGCACTTTGCAGGGGATTCCAGCCAGTCCTCATAATATTAAGTTTTACAAGCTCTCCATCCTTAAACAAAACAGATTTACACATTGTAGAGCCTGAATCAATTCCAATTGTCCACATATCACATCATCTCAATAAAGGCAGCAAGCCTGGTTTTTAGTTGCGCCGCGTCAGAGGTGGAATAGTCAGTCTCCACGCTGATAAACGGCACTTTTTTGGACTGCATAAGCCTAGCAACCTCAGTGGTTTCAATGGCGTAAGTGTGGCACGCAGTCAAGGTCATCTCAACCACCCCATCCACCTTAAACTCGTCACAAAGCTGAGAAAGCAGGTCAAAACGGTTGGTGTTTGGTGACATTACTGAGCATCCAATTTGCAAATATCTGTCAGCAATAGCTTTATAAGGCTCCACAGACTCGTCAATATTCATGGCAACAGGCTTATAGCCAATGCAATTTTCATAAACCACCACAACACCGCCTGATTCCTCGATTGCGCGGACCACCTTGTCGGTCACCCCTGCCAGCGGGCAGCCAGTAATCATGATGCGCTTGGCTGAGTCAGGCACATTGCGCACGCCCGCCTCATAATCTGCCTTAACTTTGTCAATCATTTCCCGTAACTCAACGTTTTTAGCTTGCAAATCAAACTTAAACAGCTGACCATAGTTAAGTTTGAGCTGCTCAGCCCCCATAATCGGCGGCGGCTCAAGCTTTGAAAGCTCCGCAAACTCTTTTAATAGCGAGCGGGTCTCATTTTTAAGCTTAATGGCAGCTTTGATGGCTTCGTCAGTGATGGTGACGCCAAAATCCTTTTCAACCCGCTCTTTTAGGCGCAATGTCTCATTATACCACATTTGCTTAGAGCTCTCATCAAATTGCCCCTGGGGCAGTTGCATCACATGGGTATTTTTAAGTTCCGCCAAAAGCTCATACATCTTCTTTTTGCCGTCACATGTGGTTTCGCCCACAATAAGGTCGGCAAAATAAAGGAAAGGGCATTTATCAGTCATGGCAAAGCCATAGCTTGACTTAATCAGCGGGCACAAATTCCTTGGAAGCACCTTTTCAGCCTCTGCAATAGTCTCGTCACTAAAGGCGCAAATGCCCACAGGCACAGCCCCCGCCGCAATAAAAATTTCCTCTGGTGTATATGTACAATACATTCCAACAACTTTCTTTCCCGCGTCCTTCAGGTTTTTAATGTCCAAAAACCCCTGCTTACGCGCGTCAGCAAAGCTGTCAAAATCAGCAGGTAAAACATTAGCACTCATAACATTACCTCCTAAAGCTTTTTCTCTTAATTATGCCATATTTAGACCAGCTTTTCCAATACGATTTATTGATAGATATTCGTTTACTTATTAAGGAATTTAATAATGCTAAAATTGATTGTTGACAACGCAGTTAATTTGCGGTATAATTGTGTTGAGGTGATTATAATGGCAAATGTAACTTATAACATTCGCATTAACAAAGAGATTCGTGAAGAAGCCGACAAACTGTACAAAAGCATGGGGATGACCCTTTCTTCCGCCATCAATCTTTTTTTGACCCAATCAGTTATCCAACGCAGGCTTCCCATCAAAGAGATATATGCACCAACCGAATCGGGCTATCCCCGGCATGTGGAGCTTGCCCTGCTTGCCGACGCCGCTGAAATGGACGAGGCGATTGCAAATGGCACAGCAAAGCTGTATAACACTCCCAAAGAACTCTTTGCGACTTGGAAGGAAGTTGGAGATGAATGATTACAAATATAAGACCGTAGAAATTTGAATAAAGAGGTGGCGGCATGAAGGATTTTCCGATTCGTAAAAAAATATCACTATTAGTGTTTATCGTGATATTAGCGGTAGTTTTTGTGTCTGTATTTTTAACTTTCAGATATAGAGCGGTGTCAGAAGTTATTGGTTTTGCAAGTTCTAATATGCAAATCTTTTACTCGCCTGTCGGGACTTACCAAGACCTGCCCCCTGCTTTTTTCACCCCTATGCGCGCTTTTACAGTTTTTGCTGCTCCTTTTCACATACACGAAAATCCAGGCAGCGACATTTTGTTGAGCAAGGATTCTGGCGAAGAAATTCTTGACTTGCTGCTAAATATGAGAGCCAGACCGACCTTTAGCCGTTATAGACAAGATTATTCCGAAGTAATCCTTGTTAATTTTGCTTTGTGGAAAAATTTTCCTTATTATTTTGGGCATATCTGGGTAAGATTTAGTGATTCAGGCTTTCTTAACATCCAAACAAATCTTGCTGAGCCTTCCCGTCTTTACCAAGTTCATCCATCTTATTTGAATGCAATGAATCAGATAATTGAAATTCTTGAATTTTACATGCCTAAAAATAGTTTAGATGCACAAACTCCATAATAAGCCCCACCGCCATCCACACAGGGGCATAATCCAGCCGAATCACCCCATGGACATTAAAGCGCACATCAGAATAGTCCCACGGGCAGGCGTCAAAGGCTTTGAGGGTGCGCCCGAAAGTATATTCGATGGCAAAAATTGTAGCTGCATAAATAATACCCCGCACAAGCCAAAATGCGGGGTAAATAAAATTAATTAGCGGCGTCATAAACGCCGTTAGTCCGTATATGAAAAACATCCAGATTGAAGTATTTGAGGTGGCGCGCCTGTCGCGAGCCAAAAGTGAGCCAAGCCCGGTCCACAAAACCTCCATAACAAGCCCAATAGTCCCAAAAATTACGAATTTTATCAGCATTAAGCTATGGTTTCCAGTTTGGGAGGTTTGTATGCGCACTTTTTTCATAAATTTATTCAAAACACTTGACAAAAGGCGAAAGCTTTTATTGTTTTTTGGTGTGCTAATGCTCACACACATAATATTACCGCCTATTACCTCAATGGTATCACACCCTTTATCACGGCAAAGCGTGTATGAAATGATGCAAACCGAGGAAGTTTTGGTTTCATCATCCAATCGAGACATGCTGGTGTATGTTAGCCAAACCGATGAGCGCGCTTTTGTTTTTGATTGGGATGAAGGTCTGCGCATACATATCTTTGTTAGAAGTGCACTCATTAACAGATACAGGCTGCTTACTCATTTTTCGTTTCAAGACGGATTGATGCCTTGGTCAGTATCAATTGATGCGGACAGCTTCAGGTACAACATAGACGCTGGAGATGCGCGGTATATTAGATATGCGGACATCACCCTTACCCAAGCAGGCAGAAGCAGAGTTTTTTATGCTACATGGGTATACGCAGTAGTGGTGTTGCTTTCAGCCGCCGTCACCCCGGGCTTGACCCGGGGTCCCCTCAAGATAGCCGAGCGAGTAAGTCGCGTATAGGTACTTGGCTAATTTGATGGGACCCCGGGTCAAGCCCGGGGTGACGGTGCTTGGGAGCTCCCGACCAAATTAGACTGGCGTGAGCGCAGGGTGACAGGTAGGGGATGCGTCATAAACTCATGCAGGTTAGGTATTATCTCATATTCTCCAAAACCCGAACTGGCGTGCTTTGCGGCTCTGTGTCGCCTGTTCCAAGTTGTCCAGCGTTATTACTTCCCCATGCGTAAAGCCCGCCGTCATAGGTTATTGCTAAGCCGTGGTGGGAACTTATGCACACTAACACGGCATTTTCTAAGAGGACATTATTTTCGTTTGAACCATAGCCCCGCACAGTTAAGTTTCCAGCAGAATCAATAATAGCCGAACGGTTGCCTAAGACGGAAATATCAGTCACGCCCTGCATTATCACGGTGGGATTTTCCAGCCAGTCGTCAAAACCGCTGCCAATCTGCCCGTGACTGTTGTCTCCCCATGCGTACAGTCGACCATCAAGCCCAATGGCTAGCGTGTGGTTGATACAAGCTGATACATAGGCAATATTATCCAGCACATGCACCAGCGTGTAAGGGTCGTCGCCCCAGAAGCTTCCCCAATAATAAAGGGAATTATTGTGCATAATTACATAAGTACGCAAACCGCCCTCTGCAAAAGCCAAAACACCATAATGACTGCTAATGCGGGGAAAATTACGCACAGTTTGGTGGATTGGATAGGAGTTAAAAATTTGGTAGCGCATAGGGCTTGTTATAGTGGCACCTGGGGTGGGGTTGCGCCACACAAACGCCTCGCCCGTGGTGCTGATTGCGCGGGATTGAAGCATATGGGGGTTCGCCCATACAATGCCATCCTCAATGCGGTGAGGAGTTTGACGGACATTCTCGACCGTGCCCTGCACAAAGCCCCATTGATACAGCCCGCCATCTTCGCCTATAGCCAAAGTAACTGAAGAAGATGAAGAAACTGCCACAGCATTTTCCATAACTTGCGTGGGCGTAGTGCGATTGTGATTGCCAGCTCCAACCCCTAGCTCCCCCAAAAAGTTGTTCCCCCATGCCCACAGCACCCCATAGCGGTCAATAGCAAAGGAAACCTCGAAAGCTGCCGAAATCCTCCTGCGGGGGTCTGGCTCAAGCTCCATTTCCACCCAAGGGGTTTGGGGGACAAAATCATCAGGCACTACAATGGGCGGCGGCTCGGTTGGTGGTGGCTGTGTGGTGGGTGGTGGGGTGGGGAACATATCCGCCAGAGAATTGGTCGCCTCATAATATTTTGCCCCATCATCTTCTATATAACCCCCGCAGCCAACAAGCACCAAAACCAAAAAGCCCGCCAAAATGAACTTGTATTTTTTCATAATCTCTCCTCCTCATTTTTTCGCATAGGTTGAGTTGGGAGTATTATAACACATGTAGAATGTTTTGTAAAGGCTTATTTTAAAAAAGTAAAAGGACGACCGAGGCGGTCGTCCTTACATGTCTAATTCTTTGAATTTACAAGTATTTCATACAAAAGCCCCATCCGCACATACATGCCGTTTTCGGATTGCTCAAAATATTTTGCGCGGGGGTCGTCGTCCATGTCTGTGCTGATTTCTTCTACACGGGGCAGAGGGTGCAGGACTAGCGTGTCTGCGCCAAAATGGCTCATAGACGCCTTGTTAAGTACAAACTCCTCAACCTTAATGCCCTCTTTTTCAAAGCGTTCAATTTGAGTGCGGGTTTGGTAGATAATGTCAAGGTCAGAGGGCAGGTCGTCAATTTTATTCACTTTTACAAATTTTGTTCCTGAATTTGCCATATATTCCAAATAATTCTCCTCAAGCTCAAGCTCAGGGATGGACAGACCGTAAATGGTCACGCCCTTAAACAGGCACATCAGCTTAATCAGGGAGTGGATGGTGCGCCCATATCGCAAGTCCCCCATAACAGCAAGGCTAATTCCGTCAAGCTTGCCCTTGTTTTTGTAAATGGTATAGGCATCCAAAAGTGCCTGAGTGGGGTGCTCGCCCTTGCCAGCCCCTGCGTTTAGGATGGGCACCGAAGACACCTTAGCCGAACGCTCAGCCGAATCTGTGTCCCCATGGCGAATCACAATGGCGTCCGAATATGCCGCCATAACGCGGATGGTGTCCTCAAGACTCTCCCCTTTGGTGGCTGAGGACATTTCCTTAGCGTTTTCTGTAGAAATATTCCTGCCGCCCAAGCGCAAAATTGCCGCTTCAAAGGACAGGCGCGTCCTGGTGGAGGGCTCATAAAAAATCGTCGCCACCACCTTGTCACTAATCGCCGCCGCATACGCCTTTTCATTCTCGCGAATGTGGTCTGTTAGCTTAAATAAACTGTCAATCTCTGCCCGGCAAAACTGCTCGCCACTTAAAACATGTTTCATACATACAACCCCTTTTTCTACAAATTATCTGATTATACACGATAACAGTCGGGCTTGTCAAGTGTTTTTTCAAAAAAATTTTACTTTGGTTCAAAATAGTCCTAAACCCGCAATTTATTTCATATCTTGTCCTGAGAGGACGTGATGATATGGAAAAAAAGCGGGGTTTTGTGTTTGCCATTAAAATTGCTTTTGTGTTTGCGGGACTTATATTTGGAGCAGGCTTTGCATCAGGGCGGGAGCATTTGACGTTTTTTCTGGGCTATGGTGTGTGGGGTGTGGTTGGCATTTTGCTTGCCGCCCTTGTGATTGGGCTTTGCGGCGTGGCTGTTATGGATATATGCGTTCGGCATGGGATTAAGGATTACCGCGGTTTTATGTTTGTGGTATTTGGGCGTAAGCTTGGGGCTGTCTTAGATGTGGTGACTGGGGTGTTTATTTTTGTGCTGTTTTCGGCAATGCTTGCTGGGGCTGGGGCGGCGGGAGACCAGGCATTTGGGCTCCCTTTTTCGCTGGGGGCGTTTGCCCTTGCCGCTTTATGTTTTTGTGTGCTTTTGTTTGATTTTAAGGGTATTATGGAAATTAATACCATTATCACTCCCATCTTGATTATAGGTGCTGTGGGGCTTGGGATTTTGGCGATTTTTTCAAGCTATACACCAGTTCAGGAGGCATCTCAAAACGTGAGCTTGATGCCTCTTTCAGCCACAGTCTACGCTGCGTACAATATGATTCCTGCTATTGCGGTGCTGGCGGCTTTGCAGGCGGCTGTGCCCACCCGCGGTGTTGCCCGCGCAGGGGGCGTGCTTGGCGGCTTTTTTGTGGCTGTGGTTGGGCTGATTCTTGCTGTCGCGCTTTTGTTAAACCTACCGGTGGTCGCAAATGCCGAGCTACCCATGCTCGCTTTAGCCGGCAGCATTGAACCATGGGTATATTACGCCTACACTGCCATAATTTTTCTCGCCATTTTCACAACCGCCGCAACCAACGCCTTTGCCCTAATCCGCTGGCTTGAAGCTCGCACCCGCTTTACAAAAATGCAGCTTAAAATCCTGATTTGCACACTTGGCGTCACTGCCGCCCACTTTGGCTTTTCCGCCATGGTAAGCTATGCCTACACCGCCTTTGGATTTTTAGGGCTTTTCATCATCACCGCCATAATAGTCAGATTTTTCAGGAATAAATAAGCCCTATAGCTCGTATAATTGAGAAAAGACAACCTTTGGAGGGTAAAATGTTTAAAAAAGTGATTTTGGGGTGTGTGGTCATTGTAACCCTTGCGGTGCTGGCTGGTTGCGGGGCGATTGCCGAGCGTGTGGACGCCACTGTATATGAAAAAATTCATAGACAATTGGTGAACATGCAGAGCTTTGCAGCGCAAGCAACAGTTACATATATTTCCAATAACAACACCCATATTTATGAAACAGTGCAATTTGCACGCTCAACCGGCGAATACCGCATTGAGGTGGTCGCCCCCGCCACCGTGGCTGGCAACACCACAATTTTTGATGGCGAGACCATCTCCCAATTTAACCCACGCCTAGATAACCGCGTAAACCAAACCACATCAGAAGCCCCCGAGCGGCTTGAAATCCTCATAACATCCTTTGTGCGAAACTTTGTGCGCAGCCAAGAGGTGACAGTGGTCGCAGCCACCTTGGACGAAAGCCTGACCACCGTCCTAGAAGCCCCGATTCCAGGCGAGCACCCCTACCTTGCCACCAGCCGCCTGTGGATGTGCAACGACACCATAATGCCCATAAAACTCACTATCTACGACACTCAGGGCACCGAGCGAGTCATTGTCATCTACAACAGCTTTGACTTTGACGTCCGCTTAGATGACAATATGTTCCAAGTTGCTTATTTCATGTTTAATTAAAAAAATGCCGCCGACCATCAACTGGCTCGGCGGCATTTATATTTTTCTTGACAATACGTCATATTACGTATATAATATTCATGGGGGGTGAAGGGATGACTGCCAAAGAGTTTAAGCGCAAGATAAAGAGTGAGGGTTGGATTATTGTGCAGGGCAAGCGGCACGAACTAGCGCATCATCCTGATAAGCCTGGGGTTGTTATTGCTATTCATAGGCATACAGGCGATATTCCCACAGGGACACTTAATAAGATGTTGAAAGATGCCGGATTGAAGTAGAGGAGTGGTGTTTATGAGATATGTATATCCTGTTATTTTATATGCCGATGACGGCATGGTAGGGGTTAGTGTGCCTGATTTGCCTGGCTGTCATACCTTTGGCGAAGATGATGCGGACGCGCTTTTTATGGCAGCTGACGCGATGGCGATGTGGCTTTGGCACGCAGAAAATACGGGAATGGAAATTCCTGTGGCTTCTGAAAACATTACAGCCATGGATGGCGAGAGGGTTAGTCTTGTGGCGGCTGATACCGCTGAATATCGGCGACAAAATGACACGCGGGCTGTGAAAAAAACTCTATCAATTCCCGCTTGGCTTAATTATCAAGCCGAGGCAGCGAACGCCCCTTTTTCTCGGATTTTGCAAGAGGGACTGAAGGAGTTTTTGGCTGCAAAATAGTCTATAACTCTTTTTTGCGCAGAATGTGGATTGAGATTAGCAAGAGCAAGGCTGTTGCGGCTATTGCGGTTGTGATATTTGCCCAGAGCATGCCTGAGAAGTAGCCTGCGGTGACTTCGTGGGCTCTGAATGAGATGGTGTAGGGGAAGGCCTCACGGATGCGGGGGAGGGAGGCTGGGATGGAGAGAGCCATAAAGCCCAGAAAGCCCAGCACAGCCGCAAGTCCCGTGGAGTCTGCTATGGTGGATGCTAGGATTATTAAAGACAGCATCATCATTGCAAAAATTTGGTAAAGGACGAGCCCTGTGAGGAGGTTGGTTATGTCAGCACCTGCGCCAAATAGGGCTATGGTTAGAAAGTGAGTGATTAGGACTGTGACAAGCAGGACCGCGAAGGTTATTAGGGAAAGGGCGGCGAATTTGGCGAGGATGAAGGTGTGGTGGCTTAGCCCTTTTACCATCATTAGGGCGGCTGTGCCCCTACGTTTTTCTGATGACACCACGCCCATAACCAAGAGAATCAGGGCTATCATACCAACTTGGTTAAGATTTACATATAGTGACATATAGCTTTGGGACCAGTGGGGAGGGGGCAAGGGCATAAAGATTCCCATCATTTGGAAAAGGTCGTTCATATAGCGGGTTAATATGGGCGATAGAAGGGCAAAGAAAATAAAGATGATGCCCAGGATGAAAATCCGCCATGTGCGCCACATTTCTGAAAATTCTTTTGCTAAAAATACCATAAAATTATTCATCCCTTGTCACCTCGTAAAATATTTCGTCTAGGGTTGGCGCGTGGAAATTAAAGCTTGCAAAAGGAATTTGAAAGTCGCTAAGGGTGGCAGCTACCATTTGGCTAATACCCGCTGGTGCCGAAGTTTTGCAGCGCACAAGCACTTGCAGGGGGTCTTTGGGGTCGGTTTCCACATTCATACTGTCAAATTTTTCTATCACAGCCGCACTAAACTTTTCGCCTGCATCTTCATCATAAAACCGAACCTTCGCCATATCCTTTGCCCACAGCCTTTTAAGCTCGTCAATATTTTTTTGAACACGAATTTGCCCTTTTTCAATTATAATGATATAATCACAAATATTTTCCACATCTGACAGAATATGTGTGGAAAACACAATGGTTGTGCCTTTAAGATTGCCAATTATATCCATAACCTCCCGACGCCCCATAGGGTCAAGGGCAGAAATAGGCTCATCCATAAACACCACAGGCGGGTTGTCCACAAGGGCTTGGGCAATTCCCAGCCGCTGACGCATCCCGCGGGAATAGCCTGAAATTTTTGTATCAACCCCATGCAAATCAACTTTTTTAAGGAGTTCATCCACATGGGCGGATTGCTGATTCTCTGGCACTTCACAAAGCTTTGCACAAAGCATTAAAAATTCATGCCCTGTCATATAGCCATAAAAACCGGGCACATCAGGCAAATAGCCCACACGCCTAATTCCATGCCCAAACTCGCCTCTTTCGCCCATAATGGCAAACTCGCCAGATGTGGGCCTTTTCAAGCCTGTCAGCATTTTGATGGTGGTGGTCTTGCCCGCCCCGTTTCTGCCCAAAAACCCGCATATAGCACCCACAGGCACCTGCAAATCAATATTATCAACAGCTAAAGATGTCCTAAACTGCTTTGTTAGCCCAAAAGTTTCAACTGCTAGCATTTTTTCACTCCCCTCCCATTTGATTGTATGGGCAACGAGGGCACAGACTAGCCGCTTTAGTTGCATCAAAGCTCGCAACGGTGCTATCTTTGCGCATAAATCGCGCCCTTACTGATTGAATGTCGTAACATTCGCTCATGCAAATCTGCCGCCCAAGCAAAGGACAGCCATAGCTTTCTAAGTCGATAATACAGTTATCCATTACAATTTGCATTTTTGCACCTCCTCTATAACTCGCCTAAGAGCTTCATCGAAGTTTGCGCTAGGGTAAATCGTGAGAACCCGTGCCCCCTCGACAAGAAAAACTATTTTACAACAAGTATAGCAGATTATAAAATTGTCAGCCCAAAGTGTTTGTAGCCAAGGTTAATGACCGCGCGCCCCTCCCGCCGCCGTCATTCCGCGCTTGACGCGGAATCCCCTCGGTTTCGCCGAAGACTTATTCGTTATATAGTTATTCGGCTATCTTGATGGGATTCCGCGTCAAGCGAGGAATGACGGTGTTTGGTGTTTTATGTCACTCCCCTCCAATAATTGTCAGTCCAAAGTGTTTGTAGCCAAGGGCTGTGACCACCCGCCCGCGCGGGGTGCGCTGGATATAGCCCATCTGGAGCAGGTACGGCTCATACACATCCTCAATGGTCTCCGCGTCCTCACCAGTTGCGGCGGAGAGGGTATCAAGCCCCACGGGGCCGCCGCCAAACTTTTCAATCATGGCTAAAAGCACGTTTCTGTCAACATTATCAAGCCCTACTTTGTCAACTTCGAGTAAGTCAAGGGCAGCGGAAGCGGATTCTTCCGTAATAGCCCCGCCAAATTTCACTTGTGCAAAATCCCGCACACGTTTGAGTAGGCGGTTGGCGATTCGGGGCGTGCCGCGGCTTCTTTTGGCAATTTCCACAGCACCCTCATGGTCAATATCAATCAAAAGCACCCGCGCTGAGCGGGTTACAATTTCTGTCAATTCTTCAACAGTGTAGAGCTCAAGGCGGTTAATAACCCCAAAACGGTCGCGCAAAGGACTTGTGAGCATGCCTGCCCGCGTGGTCGCCCCAATCAGCGTAAACCTCGGCAAATCAAGCCTTATCGACTTTGCCCCGCTGCCTTTGCCAATCATAATATCCATTACAAAATCTTCCATTGCAGGATACAAAACTTCCTCAATTGTGCGGTTTAGCCTATGTATTTCGTCCACAAAAAGCACATCGCCTTCGCTTAGGTCATTGAGAATAGCCGCCATGTCCCCTGCCCTCTCAATCGACGGTCCGGAAGTGTGTTTGATATTTGCCCTAAGCTCATTGGCGATAATTTGGGAAAGCGTGGTCTTGCCAAGCCCGGGCGGGCCGTACAAAAGCACATGGTCAAGGGTCTCACCACGAAGCCGCGCCGCCTCAATAAAAATCTTGAGCGAATTTACAGCTTTTTCCTGCCCAATATAGCCCTCAAAGGTGCTGGGGCGCAGCTTTGGGCTTAAATCCAAGTCTTCTTCGGTTTCGATTGATGTTATGATTCTTTTGCTCATGTATTCACCTTTTTCCTGATTGGGCGTCGTGGTTTCTAAAAATTGAGGCGCGGCTTTCTTGGTAAGCTCCGAATTTTGCGTAATATACCGTAAGCTCAGGGTCATGGCACACGTCCACCATATAGAGGTCCTCAAGCTCCTCAAGCATCAGGCGAACAAGCTTGTCGCCAATGCCCTTGCCCTGAAATTCTGGCAAAACCTCCAAAAGCGGGATATATGCCGAAAGTACGCCATCTGACACAGCGTTGATGAATCCCGCTACCTTTCCAGTGTCTTTGTCAATGGCAATATAAGCACGATAGCTGTTTTGCAGTATTTTCAGATGGGTTTCACAGTCAGGCGGGTTTGGCCAATCCACAAAAAAGCCGCCGTCAAGCATATCAGCAGTGATTCCTGTCAGATTTTTTGTGTATTCAATGTTCATAAAACCTCCCAAAAATTCAGGCGACCGAAAGCTTCGGTCGCCCGATTTTTAACATTACATCATGCCCATTCCGCCGCCTGGGGGCATTGGCGGGTCTGGCTCTGGGATTTCAGCCACAACGCTTTCTGTGGTCAGCAGGGTGGATGCCACTGAATTAGCGTGTTGCAGGGCTGAACGGGTTACTTTTGTTGGGTCGATAATTCCTGCTTCTATCATGTTTACATATTCGTCAGTTAGTGCGTTAAAGCCCATGCCTCTGGCAGATTCAAGGACTTTGTTGGCAACCACAGAAGGCTCAAGCCCAGCATTTGCCACGATTTGGCGAAGGGGTGCTTCAAGGGCTTTCAAAATGATGCCAGCACCTGTTTTTTCGTCACCTTCCAGCGTTTCCATAAGCTTGCGGACATCCTTAGAGGCGTGGATGTAGGACGAGCCGCCGCCAGCCACAATGCCTTCTTCTGTCGCCGCACGTGTGGAAGCTAGAGCGTCCTCCATGCGGAGCTTCTTCTCCTTCAGCTCGGTTTCCGTGGGCGCGCCCACCTTCACCACAGCCACGCCGCCAGCCATTTTTGCAAGGCGTTCTTGCAGCTTTTCGCGGTCAAAGTCAGATGTGCAGTCCTCAATTTGGGACTTTAGCACGGCAATACGGTTTGCAATCGCTTCTTTGTCGCCTTCGCCGTCCACGATAATTGTGTTTTCTTTGTCGATTCTAGCGGACTTTGCACGCCCAAGCATGCCCATGTCGGCATCTTTAAGCTCAAAGCCAAGTTCTTCAGAAATAACCACAGCACCTGTCAAAATGGCAATATCTTGAAGCTGCTCTTTTTTACGGTCGCCAAAACCAGGAGCTTTGACGGCAACGCAGGTAAAAGTGCCGCGAAGCTTGTTAAGAACAAGGGTTGTAAGGGCTTCACCTTCCACATCGTCAGCAATGATGAGGAGCTTCGCGCCCATTTGCACAATAGCTTCCAAAAGGGGCAAAATATCCTGAATTTGCGCGATTTTTCTGTCAGTTACCAAAACATATGGATTGTCCAAACTGGCAACCATTTTTTCCATGTCCGTTGCCATATATGCAGAGAGATAGCCGCGGTCAAACTGCATGCCGTCAACCAGCTCAAGCTCAGTCTTCATGGTGCGGGACTCCTCAATGGTGATGACGCCATCGCCTGTGACGCGCTCCATAGCCTCGGCAATCATTTCGCCCACTTCCTCGTCACTTGCAGAAATTGCAGCAACTTTGGCAATGTGGTTTTTCCCGTCAACAGCTTGGCTGGTCGCTTTAATGGCGTCAACAGCCGCATCAGTTGCTTTTTGCATGCCTTTGCGCAAAATAATTGGATTAGCTCCGGCAGCAATGTTTTTAAGTCCTTCTGAAACCATAGCCTGCGCCAAAACCACAGCCGTGGTGGTGCCGTCACCTGCCACATCATTGGTCTTTGTGGCAGCTTCTTTCACAATTTGTGCTCCAAGGTTTTCAAAAGGGTCAACAAGCTCAATTTCTTTTGCAATGGTCACGCCGTCGTTGGTGATGAGCGGCTGCCCGTACTTCTTGTCAAGCACCACATTGCGCCCTTTGGGGCCAAGGGTGATTTTAACCGTGTCTGCAAGCTTGTTAACGCCGATTTCAAGAGCGTTTCTTGCGTCTATAGCAAATTTAATTTCTTTAGCCATTAAATTTTTCCTCCTATTAAGTGTTATTCGACTATAGCCAAAATGTCATTGTGACGGACAATTACATATTCGTCATCCCCAAGCTTAACCTCTGTGCCGGCGTATTTGGAATAAATTACCTTGTCGCCGACCGCTACCTGCATTGTCACTTCCTTGCCATCCACCATGCCGCCTGGACCCACAGCCAAAACCTCGGCCTCCTGCGGCTTTTCTTGGGATTTTGTGGTCAAAATAATGCCACCTTTTGTGGTTTCTTCTGCTTCCAGCTGTTTAAGCACAACTCTGTCAGCAATTGGTTTTAATTTCATCGATTTTCCTCCTGTTTGAAAAATAATGTCAAATTAGCACTTGTGTAACAAGAGTGCTAACACCACTATATATAATACCCAAATTTGGCTTAAACTGCAAACGCCAATTTTGGGCAATTTTATTTGAATAACTTTCATATACTTCCTAGAGCTCATTTTTACTCTCTTTTTCATAGCCAGTCCGCATATAGTGAAAAAGATACTGCTGAGCAAAGCCTGCATACTCGCCAAACCGCTCCCTTGCAAAAGCCTGGATTTCAGCGGGCTTTACAGGCTTGCCGCCAAAATACAACTCCTGCATAACCCGCCGCACCCACACATCCACAGGAAAGCTGTCGGTGCGTCCATAGCCAAAAAGGCTGATACAATGGGCAACTTTGTCCCCTATTCCTTTGATAGACTTTAAGTTGTCAGAATTTATTTCATTAGAAGTATAGGCTCGGGCGGCGTTTATTATGTATTCGTCCCTGTAGCCTGTGCTTAAGTTGCGCAGGTCAGCTTGTGTGGCTGCCGCAAGTCGCTTGGGCGTGGCAAATGCGTGGTGCCCGCCGCCAATAGGCTCACCGTAAAATGTGCAAATATTTTTTATAACCTGCTTAATCTGCGGTATGCGGTTGTTTTGGGAGATTATAAAGCTTATAATCATCTCCCATGGGTCTTGGCGCAAAATGCGTATGCCCGGGGCAAAATCCACGGCACGCTGCATTATAGGGTCGTTTTCGGTTATTTTTGCCTGAATTTTGCCGTAATCCCTCTCTAGGTCAAAATAATCCACCCAAATGCTTTCAAATTCAGCCAAATTAAGCTGATTTTTGCCCTCATACCAAAACTTCACAAATTCGCCCTCTTGATGCACGTTTAGCACACGCCCTAGAGCTACCACCTCATAATGCCCATCTTTCAGCTTTTCAAACCGAAAAGCCTGCCCGCACTCCAAAATCTGCCCTATATTAAAATGTCGAAAATTGCTTAATTCGACACCCTTTCCTTTTTGAAGCCATTTCATGACATATTCCTCCTTTTTACTACTGTATGTATCAAAAATTTTTCTTGATTATTGTCATATAGTGTGGTATAATCAGGGAAATTGATACACACAGTTGTTTTTTCAAAAAATTTCAAAAAAAGGCTTGCATTTCTTTCCAAAATCTGGTAAACTAAATTAATGGTAATTAATACCAATTTATCAAAAATATTACATTTATGGAGGGATTGAACTTGACTCAAGACAAAATTAGGATTCTTTTGGCAGATGACAACAAGGAAATCTGCGACATGTTGGCAGGTTTTTTCAACAAAGAAGCCGACATGGTGGTAGTTAAGACGGTTTTTGACGGTGTGGAGGCTGTGGAGGCACTGACCCATGGCGAGCAGGTGGATGTGGCAATTATTGACGGCGTGATGCCGCGGATGGACGGGCTGGGGGTGCTGGAAAAAATTGCAGACATGCCCCAAAAGCCCATTTGCATCATTTTATCCGAGGTTGCTCAGGAAAAAATTACCAAAAAAGCAATTGAGCTTGGGGCAGATTATTATATGGTTAAGCCCTTTGATTTGGAGATTTTGCTTTCCCGCGTCCGCCAGCTAAAGGCGAAGGAAAGCGAAAAAACCTTGTCTGACTACCTTGGCGTACTTAAAACAACCGCTCATGTGCAAATTAGCATTGAGCAAAAAGTGACCACAATTTTGCACGAGCTGGGCGTTCCCGCCCACATCCGCGGCTATCACTACATGCGTGAAGCAATCATGATGGCAATCAACAATATGGATGTCCTCAATTATATCACAAAGGAGCTATATCCTTCTATAGCACAAAAAATGGATACAACCTCTAGCCGTGTGGAGCGTGCCATCCGCCATGCCATCGAGGTTGCCTGGTCGCGGGGCAAAATTGACGCTATCGACAATCTGTTTGGCTACACCATCAGTAACAGCAAAGGAAAGCCGACAAATAGTGAGTTTATCGCGCTTATAGCCGACAAACTTAGACTGGAATTAAAATCAGCTTAAAATTTTGGGGATGCCGCAAGCGGGTCCCCATTTATTTGCGCACAATTTTTATTTTGAACGAAAGGGCAAAAACTGCGAGAGAAATCAGTGAAATCGCGCCTCCGAGAGCGAATGAGGTGTTGTGGTAGCTAAATGTGACGTGGTGGGTGCCGGCAGGCAGGCGGATTGCCGACATCGCGCCGTCAATGGCAATTACGTCCACGCGCTCACCGCCAACTGTTGCGCGCCAATTTCTGGTATATGGAATTGACGTGAACAGTATGCCGCCTTCGTGTGTCGTCACATAGCCCGAAATCCTAGTGTCTCTAAAGCTTGTAAGCTCCCAAACTTCAGCTGCTAAAATGTCAAAGCCTGTGTCAAAAAGCTCACGGTTTAAGATGCCCACAAAGGTATTTGCCGTGCCTGTGGCGCGGGTGGTTTCCGTGGTAAACCTGAACATTTCGCCATCTTCAAGGGTTGCCACACGGAAAAGATGGGGGGCGTTGTGGGTGGTGGCAACTGTTCGCAAAAACCGCCTATCATAGTCAACATCAATGGTTATGCCGTCGGTTTGGGTGATGTGAAAATAGGCGTATATATCGCCATCATGGGGCATTCGGTAGTAAAATCTGAATGTACCATGGGTTTCGCCCTCGTCCATCCTAAAATTCCAATGTGTTCCATTTGAGCTGGTCACATTAAGGTTTTCATGGTCGGCATATGACACTGACAAAAGCGTGAAAATATTGCCGTCAAGCCCTGTTGCCAGCCTGAAAAAGTTGTTTTGGGAGTTGAAAGGATTGTGAATATCGCCCACGTAATTTGCAAGCTCAGGGCGCGTCATAAATCCAAGGGGCAGATGGCGCGTATTCTCCATAAGTAAAACATTGCTCGCGGTGGCTGCCCGCTCCCAAAAAGCCCCGTCATCAGCGGGGTTGCCGCCTCTGTCAACCAAATAGCGCACATTTAACACAGCACTGGTCAAAGGGCTTGTTTCCGCGAAAGCATAGCTGTTTGCCGCCGCCCAATTCACCAGTCCCAGCCCATTCATAAAACGCAGAGTGTTTTGGTTAACCATAGAGGAGAAAAAGCTGATTCCTTGGATATTATAGAGGGCGGGGTCGTTGTGGGACCAGCGGGCAGTGAAGTCTGTGCGGTAAAATCCATTTTCTGGGAGATTGCGCTGGTCAAGAACGGTCTGAACATCATTAAATGCCCATGGATACGGGCTTCGCGCCGTTGTGTCGCCCCCTTGCACAAGCCCCACATGGCTTGCCAAAGAGACCTCGCCCGCAGCAATTACGGCAATCGCAATAACAGCCGCCTGCCGTATCCAGGGGACTGTCCCACGGTTTTGGGGACTGTCCCCGAATCCCCATAATATCACAAATACAGCGAGGTACACCAGCCCAAAAATCATGAGCCAATAGGCATGGATGGTGTCGTGGGCTCCAATAAATGTCAGACTCAAAAAGCCGGCACCCCCAAGCCCTAAAGCCGCCAAATGCCCGATTTTCAAGCCTTGCGCCCTCATTGCAGTATAGCCCCTATATGCCATGATTATGAGCAAAAACGAGGCAATGAAGGAATAGCGGTATGGCAGCCCGTGGGTGGCGGAAAAGCCGTGCCATGCGAAGTTTAGGTTGGGAATGGTGGTGCTGACGAGGATAAAGGCGCATGCTACGGAAAATGCGATTTTTTCGCGCAGGGATATTTTGGAAATGAGGAACACCGGGTAGAACATAAGGCTCAAAAAGCCCGCGTAAATATTGGGAAAGCCGCCGTGGGGCGCGCGGGCGGTGGGCATGAGAGTGGCGAAATTGCCCACCAGGTCCACAAAGCCGTGAGTCATCGTCCAGCCGGGAAAAACGGGCTCTGTGCGCCCTGTGTGCCCAAGGGCTTCAATCACAGGAAGGACAATAAATGCCGCCATTCCAAGGGCTACCACAGAAACCACGCCAATAAACACCAGTTTTACAAAAAATGTCTTGATTGACATTTTATAGCTTGCTGACAGGACAAAAAACATTATTGCCACAAATACACAGGTAAAAAATCCCATATAGAAGTTAAAAATTACAGATAATGCCAATGAAATTACCAATAATTTGTATTTATTTTCTGCCACCAACTGGTGGGTGCCGACAGCCACAAGCGGCAAGAGCACGAAGGTGTCCAGCCACATAAAATTCCAGTAAAAGGCAATTATCCATGCGCAAAGGGCGTAAAATGTGGAAAAAGCGACTATCATCATGTCGGGCTTTTTTGAGAGATAGCGCAGATAAATGGACATGAAAAGTCCCGCCAGCCCCACGCGCACCACCACAAATGCCGTAACCACTTCAAGGAGCCACGAGTGGGGAAACAGCACCGCCAAAAAATTAAAAGGGCTTGCCAAATAATAGCCGATTTGCCCCAAATAATCATGCCCGCCGCCGGAGGTCCACGACCAGAGGAGCGAGCCGCCGCCCCGGAGGGTGTGCCACAAATCGCTTATAAACGGGTAATATTGATGCCACGCGTCCACAACCAAAATTTGCCTGTCACCAAATGGAAACAGACCCATAAGTGCGAGCATTACGGCAAAAATCACCGCTGGCACTACAAATGACAATGTGTGTATAGTTCTCAACATATTCCCTCACTTATCTTTTTACCAAGTTTTTTTACAATTGTATCATAATACTCGGGAACATGCGGCAAATGGCAGTTTGAGCAGTCTTTGACGCCGTGGTGCATCTCAAAATTCCCGCCGCAATCCTCCCCCATCAAAAACAGCGGGCAATAGCAAAAAAGGCAGTTAAACTCGTCTTTGTCGGGAGTTTTATGACATGGCATATATTGACATGCCTTATTATTAAAAAATCTGTAACTATTTTCCATATTATCACCCCTTCAGTATCTTTGTCACGTTATTGTAAATAAATTCCTGTGCTGATGAGCTGAATAAGTTCAATTTGTAAGGAAGATTCGCCTGAGACACGCGGTTTTCAGTGATTATCCCCAGCTGCTCGCCAGCCTCCGAAGCCACTCTTTTTTCTTCTACAACCTCCAAATATCCTTGAGCTAGCAGCCAATTATTAATACGCACAGCTGATATTTTTTCATAATCAGATTGTATCAATGCAATGTTTATTTTATCTGCAACCGCGCTGGCAGTGAGGTTTTCCTCGCTTATCTCAATTTCACCAGGCTCAAACTCTTTTGACAAAAAGGGGAGCTTTTGCCCTCCAAAGTCAGCAATCACATCCAAAAATGCCTGCCCATACCGCACCGCCTTCACCTGCCCAACCCCGCTCACCTGCAGCATTTCCTCAAGATTTGAGGGCAATTTTGCGCACATATCAATAAGGGTAGAATCATGAAAAATTACAAATGCTGGCAGGGAATTTTCCTTTGCTAGGGCGGCGCGCGCGGCCTTTAGGGCTTCAAAAAGCTCCATATTCACAGCATATGTGGGCGTTTGGGATTTTCTGACAACTTGGGCTTGCTGTGCCTTAAACTTTGCCGCCCGCATCACCACCGTAGCCCCCTGCAACGCCTCATTCGCCCGTGCCCCAAGCTTGATTAAAGGGTATCTTTCAGCAGTTTTATGTAAAAATCCTTCCATAATAAGATGATTGGCAATATTAGTCAAATGCTCCTGACTTTTTTCGCTTATGCCAAAGGTTTTTAGCTCGTTAAGCCTAAATTGGCGCACCCGCTGGGTGGCGTTTCCTCTGAGCACGTCAATCACCATGTTAAGCCCAAACCGCTCCCGCATGCGCACCACACAGGAGATGATTTTTTGGGCGTCAATCGTGATGTCCGCTTCTTCCACCTCACCGCCGCAATTGGCGCAATTATCGCAATCTTTCGGGGGGTCCTCCCCAAAATATTTTAGAATATACCCTCGCAAACATTCCGTAGTTTTGCAATATATATCCATTTCATTAAGCCGTTTAATTCTTCTCTCTTTCAACTGGGCCTCGTCATGAGGGTCCAAAACCGCCTTAGATTCGCCATTTTCAATCAGCCACATATTGGTCTGGTAATCTCTGCCACCATATAGCAGCAGGCACTCGGCTGGGGCACCGTCGCGCCCTGCCCGCCCTGCTTCTTGGTAATACGCTTCAACATCACTGGGCATATTGTAATGGACAACATAGGAGACATTGGACTTGTCAATGCCCATTCCAAAGGCATTTGTGGCAACCATAATCCTTTTTCTGTCATGTAGAAAGTCATCTTGGTTTTTGTGCCGCTCAGCATCTGAAAGCCCTGCGTGGTAGCGGGTTGCAGGGTACCCTAGGGACTGCAGCTCTAAACACACACTTTCCACATCTTTTCGTGTGGAACAATAGATTATTCCCGAAGTGTTCGCATTTGCCCTCTCTTGCACAAATACAGTAATTTCCATCATTTTACTTTTGGGTTTAAGCACGTCAAAGCGCAGGTTTGGGCGGTCAAAGCCTGATGTGAGGATTTTTGGATTTTGTAGAGCAAGCCTTTCAATCACATCTGTGCGGACACGGGGAGTGGCTGTGGCTGTAAAAGCCGCAATTACAGGGCGTTGGCTGCCCAAATTCACTATAAATTTCGGGATGTCTGTGTAGCTGGGGCGAAAATCCTGCCCCCATTGGCTGACACAGTGCGCCTCGTCCACCACCACCATGCTCACTTTTGTGCACATTGCAAAATGTAAAAATTCATAACTCAAAAGCCGCTCAGGAGCAACATAAATCAGCCTATAAGCCCCATTTTCCGCGTTTTTTAGTGCCTTTGAAATCTGGCGGTCCGTAAGGGATGAATTTATGTAAGCCGCCCCGATTCCCGCCTGATTTAGGGCATTAACTTGGTCTTTCATCAAAGAAATCAGGGGCGAGACCACAATTGATACCCCATCCATCAAAAGAGCCGGCACCTGGAAACAAATGGATTTTCCCGCCCCTGTGGGCATGATGCCAAGAACATCCCGCCTTGCGGCAATATCCTCAATAAGCTCCAATTGCCCGTATCTAAAGCTGTCATAGCCAAAATGTGTTTTCAAAATCTCGTGGGGGTTCATTAGAGCCGCTCCTTTGTGCATGATTATTTATTTTATCACATTAAATAATTTTAATCAAGAAAATTCTTGAAATTACCAAGAAAGTGTGTTATCATGTAAATAACGTATACAAAAATTTCCTTGAGAGGAGCTTTTACATTGGATAAAAAAACTTTACAAATGCAGACAATGGACGGAAATACGGCTGCCGCCTATGTGTCATACGCCTTTACCGAGGTTGCGGGAATTTACCCCATCACCCCCTCGTCGGCAATGGCGGAGGAGACCGACGCTTGGGCAGCGGGGGGCAAGACCAATATGTTTGGGCAAGTTGTGCGGGTTGTGGAAATGCAGTCTGAGGGCGGGGCTGCGGGGGTTGTGCATGGCTCGCTGCAGGCGGGGGCACTCACCACTACTTATACCGCGTCCCAAGGACTTTTGCTGATGGTTCCAAATATGTACAAAATCGCGGGGGAACTTTTGCCCTGTGTTATTCACGTTTCTGCCCGTGCGGTGGCGGGGCATGCTTTGTCCATTTTTGGCGACCATTCGGACATTATGGCTGTGCGCCAGACAGGATTTGCCATTTTAGGCTCTAGCAATGTGCAGGAGGCTATGCACCTTGGCGCGGTTTCACATTTGGCAACCATAAAATCACGTATTCCCTTTGTGCACTTTTTTGACGGTTTCCGCACTTCTCATGAGTTTCAAAAAATTCAGGTGCTGGATTATGAGGATTTGCATAAAATCACCGACCATGACGCTATTGCCGAGTTTCGCGCCCGCGCTCTTAATCCTGAGCATCCCGTGACCCGTGGAACAGCGCAAAATCCTGACATTTTCTTCCAAGCTAAGGAGGCGGCTAATAAGTTTTATGACGATGTTCCTGCAATTGTAGAGGAATATATGAATGAAATAAACAAGCTTACAGGCAAGAATTATCAGCTTTTTAACTATTATGGCGCAAGTGATGCTGACCGTATAATTGTGGCTATGGGCTCGGTGTGTGGCACTGCCCGTGAGGTTGTGGATTATCTTAACAAACAGGGCGAAAAGGTCGGGATGGTCACTGTTCGCCTGTTTAGGCCTTTTTCTGTGGAACATTTGATTAAGGCTATTCCAGATTCTGTAAAAAAGATTTGCGTGCTTGACCGTTGTAAAGAGCCGGGAAGCCTTGGCGAGCCGCTGTATCAGGACATTTGCACAGCTGTTATGCAGGCGGGACGCGCTGCTCAGTACGAGATTACAGGCGGTCGCTATGGCCTTGGTGCTAAGGACGTGACACCTGCCCAAATTCTGGCTGTCTTTGCCAATATGAACGCACCAAAGCCCAAAAACCCCTTTACCGTGGGCATTGTGGACGATGTGACTGGGCTTTCCCTTGATGTGGGCGAAGAAATTGACATCACCCCTGAGGGCACCACAAACTGCAAATTCTGGGGCATTGGCGGCGATGGCACAGTGGGCGCGTCTCAAAATTCCATCAAAATCATTGGGGATTACACCGACAAATATGTCCAGGGCTATGTGACCATGGATTCCAAGAAAACCAGTGGTTTGACCACCACTCATCTACGTTTTGGTGATGTTCCCATCCGCTCCACTTACCTTGTGCGCACCGCGGATTTTGTGGGCTGTAACGCTGAGGCGTATATCAGCCAATTTGACATTTTGGGCGACATTAAAGAGGGCGGCACCTTCCTTTACAATTGCCATTACAGCGCGGACGAGGTTCAAAACCACCTGCCAAATTCCATTAAGAAAAAGCTTGCCGAGCGTAACATTAAGTTTTATGTCATAGATGCGGGCAAGCTCGCCCGCGAGGTGGGCTTGGGACACAGGGTCAACACGGTTTTGCAGGCGGCGTTTTTTAAGCTTGCAAATATTATTCCAATTGATGATGCTGTAAAATATATGAAGGAAGCCAATCAGGCATCCTACGCCAAACGGGGGCAGAGGGTGGTTGAGCTCAACAATAACGCTGTAGACGCGGGTCTTACAGGGTTTGTTCAAGTTGACGTTCCTGCCGAATGGGCGTCACTCCCAAATGACGAGAAAATCACCTCAGACGCGCTAAAATTCAACATTTTGGGCGACAAAGAATTTGTGCGTGATGTGGTTAAGCCGATTATTGCTGATAAGGGCAATGACCTTCCAGTTTCTGCCTTTAGCGGGCGGGAGGACGGCACATTCCCGCAGGGCACGTCCGCCTACGAAAAGCGCGGAATTGCAGCTGAGGTGCCCACTTGGCTCCCTGAAAACTGCATTGACTGTAATTTGTGCGCCTATGTTTGCCCTCACGCCTGCATCCGCCCATTCCTCTTGACTGACGAGGAAAATGCCGCAAAAGACGCTGGCTTTAAGACCAAAGCCCCCATGGGCAAGGGAATTGAGGACTATCAGGTCACCATTGGCATCTCGCCCTTGGACTGCTCCGGCTGCACCAGCTGTGTGAAGGTCTGTCCCGGCAAAAAGGGCGTAAAAGCCCTTGAGATGGTCTCTATGGAAAGTATTGACATTGCAGCGGAAATGTCCCATTGGTATGCTGCTTTGGCACTTTCACCAAAGCCCAATCCTGTGGGATGCGGCACGGTGCGCGGCACTCAATATAACACGCCGCTTCTTGAATATTCAGGCGCGTGCGCTGGCTGCGGTGAGACCCCTTATGCCAAGCTAATCACCCAGCTTTTTGGCGACAGAATGTATATTGCAAACGCCACAGGCTGCTCGTCTATTTGGGGCGCGTCCGCTCCAAGTACGCCTTATACGGTCAATCACAAGGGCCATGGTCCTGCGTGGGCAAATTCCCTGTTTGAGGACGCGGCGGAGTTTGGCATGGGCATGCACCTTGCCGTCACCGAGCGGCGCAAGCGTTTGGCAAGTGTTATTGATGAGCTTTCTAAGGACCCATCTCTTTCCGGTGTTTGCAAAAAATGGATTGACAGTATGGACTGCACAGATGACTCAATTGCGGCATCTGACGAGCTTCACAAGGCAATAGAGGGAAGAAATTGTGAGCTTTCTGACCACATTCGCAAAAATGCCGATATGCTGACAAAAAAGTCCACATGGATTTTTGGCGGCGACGGCTGGGCATATGACATTGGCTTTGGCGGTCTTGACCATGTGCTAGCAAGTGGCGAAAATATCAATGTTTTCGTGTTTGACACCGAGGTTTATTCCAACACAGGCGGTCAAGCATCCAAGGCGACCCCAACTGCTGCAATTGCAAAGTTTGCCGCAGGCGGCAAGCGCATCCGCAAAAAGGATTTAGGGCTTATGATGATGGATTATGGCTATGTTTATGTGGCGCAGGTGGCTATGGGTTCTGACCGCAACCAGCTTCTCAAGGCTTTGCAAGAAGCCGAGGCCCACAACGGTCCATCTTTGGTCATTGCCTATGCCCCATGTATCGCTCAGGGCATTGACATGACCAACACCCAAGCGCAAATGAAAAACGCTGTGGATGCGGGCTATTGGCATCTTTACCGCTATAATCCCGCGCTGGAACTTGAGGGCAAAAATCCCTTCATCCTTGATTCCAAGCCGCCACATGCGGACTTTATGGAGTATATCGGCACAGAGGGACGCTATAACGCCCTAAAAATCGCCTTCCCGGAAGTTGCGGCTGAGCTTTTTGGGCAGGCTGAGGCAGATGCCAAACGGCGTTATGAAATTTATGCAAAAAAAGCACGGGGTTAAAAACTTTGTTTGACAATCAAATTAAATTGGGTTATAATAGTAATCCAAGAAACTTTCTTAAAGAAAATATTAAGAATGAATGGGGATGAACTTATGCGACTACTTACACGCTCAGATTTTGACGGCCTTGCGTGTGCCGCGCTTTTGAAAGTATTTGGGATAATTGACCACTGGACTTTTGTGCATCCAAAAGACATACAAGATGGCAAAGTCGAGGTGACATCTAATGACGTTTTGGCGAATGTGCCTTATGTAGAGGGCTGCGGGCTGTGGTTTGACCACCACACCTCAGAGATTGAGCGGGTAGGCTGGGGCATAAAGTTTGAGGGCAAAAGCTGCCTGGCAGACTCTGCCGCGCGGGTTATTTACGACTATTATGATGGTCCGTCAAGACTTCCGGAAGCTGAAACTATGATTGCTGCCGTGGATAAAGTGGATTCGGGCAAGCTTAGTGCTGATGACATTCTAAACCCCAAAAGCTGGGTACTTTTAGGCTTTATCATGGACCCGCGCACAGGGCTTGGGCGTTTTCGCGATTTTCGCATTTCAAACTATGAACTTATGGAAAAACTTATTGACAGCTGCATCACTCAATCTATTGACGAAATCCTGCAAGACCCTGATGTTTTTGAGCGTGTGGTGATGTATCATGAGCAAGATAAGCTCTTTAGAGAGATGATTGAAAAGTACACCAAAATCGACGGCAACGTGATTATTACTGACCTTAGGGACGTTAGCCCCATTTACACAGGAAACCGTTTTATGGTGTATAGCATGTATCCTGAGCAAAATGTTTCACTATGGATTACTGACGGACGCGCCAAGCAAAATGTGGCAATTGCTACAGGATATTCCATTTTAAACCGCTCGTGCAATGTGGACGTTGGTTCGCTGATGCTCAAACACGGCGGTGGTGGGCACAAGCAGGTGGGCACATGCCAAGTTGACTATGCTAAAGCCGACGAGACCATTGCTGATATTGTCAATACTCTTAAAGGATAACAAAGGAGAATCAAAATGGAAAACTTTAACTTTATTCCTCTGGTAGAAATTGGAGGAGGTGGCGGTGAAACTGGCACTGCCACAGGCACACCCCAAAATGGTGCCGCAGAGCCAGCTGGCGGCGGCGGGCTGTTTGGCGGCGGGCCTTTTGTCCTGATTATGTGGGGTTTGATTATTGTGGGTATGTGGTTTTTGCTCATTCGCCCTCAGCGCAAGCGCGAAAAAGAAGTGCGTGAAATGCAGGCTTCACTCAAGCCCGGTGAAAATATCATCACAACCAGCGGCTTTTACGGCAAAATTGTAAAAGTGAGCGCGGATGCGTTTTTGATTGAATTTGGCGAAAACCGCGGACTTCAGGTGTGGGTCAGAAAAAGTGATGTAGCAGGACCAAAGTCCCCCAGTACCTCCGCTGAAACTCCCGCCACATCTGTCGAAACAAAGAAAGACGACAAAGAGGACAAGGAAGATAAAAAAGACAAGAAAGACAAGCGTTAGTGCGTATTTGTAGGGACGGTCGCCTCGGCCGTCCTATTTCTTTGCAATAAAATCACAAGTCAAACGCCTTTATAAAGTGAAGGAGGTGAACAGATGGAAAACCTTGGAACTCTGCGGGAAAACTTGCTCAAATACATCAAAAAGAAATTCGCCACAAGGCGCAATGTGGCAGAAATTGCCGAGGACATTGTGCACAGGGCATTTATGGACGTGCAAAACTCCCCTGGTTTTACAAGCGAGATGTATAATTTTGGATATATGTCAAAAGCTGTCCTTCGCAGGGCATACAAGGTCTTTCACAAACATGACCGAGAAGCTGCCCTTTTAACGGATTTTGAATCTGCTGAGCCTTTGATTAGCGAGGACAGCTTCGTGCAAGAAGTTGAAGCCGCCCTAGACACCGCCGCCATCTTCGCCTCTTTGCAGACCCTAAAGCAAATAGAGCGGCTCATTATCACCGAGCGGTATTACAATGATTTTTCCTTTCGCAAAATCAGCGAAACCCACGGAATTAAGCTAAACACAGTGCTTTCACACCACAGGCGAGCCCTTGAAAAGCTCCGCCCTCATCTTGCACATCATTTTATGATGTAAATTTTTAGGAGGTATATCATGGACAAAGAAAAAAAGATTTGGTATTGTGAGCTCTACGCCCAGCGGCTCTACACAATATGTATGGGCATGTTGCAAGAGGCCGCTAGGGCAGGCGAACACGGCAGGGGATACGGGGCGGTCGCCCTCGAAGCCCGCAATATGGCTGATAGAATCGTGAAATACACTGAGCTTCTTCGTTTTGAATCAGCCGACGATGACAAATTCAAAGGCATTATTGACTGCGCTGTGCAGCTTAACTTTTTAGCCATTAACACGGCAATTCAGGCGCATAATATGGTTAAAGTAAATATGGATTTTAACATTCCAAAGAGCATGGCTGTTTTTGCTGACGAGCTAAGGAAGCTTACAGGCGCGTTTAATGAGCTTTCAGGGGGCGCGGTGTGGAATAAGCCCTTCGTGATTCCAGAAACAGCCCAGCCCGCCAAGGATTCGGAGCGCGAAACCATCTTCGCTTTCACAATCGGCGGTGCCCCGCTTTGTGAAATTTTATCATTAATCCGCGAAATCGTTTATGTGCCTGTAGAAAGTGTTGAGGGCGGCACCTTCAGCCTTCGCGGCGATAAGATGCCCTTGATTGACTGCTACAAAAAGGCGAATCTGCCGGCTTTCAAGAGCAATTTCCCAATGCCCTCAGGCGATTACCAGCCCGTTTTAATCCTAGAAAACAAAGAGGGCAAGCCTTTTGCCCTGCCCATTGACGACCTTGATTTTGCAGCAATATTCTACACAGCCAAAGGCACAGACGTCCCTGTCCATCCATCTCATCCACTCTCCAAATACGCCCGCCATGCGTGGGATGCCGTAGCTGGCGGTCAGCTCGTGTTTTTGGATTTATTCTCAACCTCAAGCCCCCGTCCGATATAGCTATTGCCGCCTATCATTTTCAAATTACCCACACATGAGCGTTTATCCATTAAGTTGTAATTCAGCTTATCCTGCGCCACCACATCAGTAAATCCAATCGGAAGCCCTGCGGACATAAAAAAGCTTTTGCCTGTTTGCAGTTGAAAATGAATATGCGGCTCTGAGGTATTGCCCGTATTGCCGCACCGAGCAATCACTTCGCCCTGCTTCACGCTATCGCCGACATTTACCCCAATGCTGTTTGGCGCAAGATGGGCAATAAGGCTGTATTCTTTGTCATGGTGTTTTATCACAATATAATTTCCTCGCAGGTCAAAGCAGTCGCAATAGGCAGCCACCCCATCAACAAATGTATCCTTAGATTTTTTCCGCACCTTTACAACCGTGCCGTCAGCAGGGGCGATTACTTCTTTGCCGTAGCAAAAATAATCCTGCACCAAACGCCCGCTTCCCTCAAAAGACTTTCCTTCATTATTGGCAATAATGAAATCGTAAGCATATTTTTGTGAGACCGAGCCGCCATGGAGCAAGCCATCATCAACACCGCCGTTAAAGACCGTCCATTTCCCATTAAAAGGCAATATATAGCTGCCCTTTTGTTCATAAGTTTCCAAGGAGGGCAGCTTGCTCTTGTGGGAAATTTTGGCATATGTATCCCCCGCAAGCTGGTACAAAGATTGGGCAAGCACAGTTACAGGCATCTGCAAAAAGATAAACAAGAAGCAGTAACGAAGCAACTCTAATGTTTCGTTTCCGATTAGCGAGCCTAATATTCCGAGCGGAAAGAGCCAAAATAGCTTGCTTAAAAGCACTAAAATAATGCCTCCTGCTTTGAATCTACGTAAAACAATGCTAGTGATTCTAAGCAAAGGCACCGTCAATATAATTATCATCCAGGTTTGCATTTGATTATATCCTTTCTCGTTTTTGTCCAGTTTGAGATTCTATCCATTTTACAATCTTGTCCATTTCCAGATGATAATCGCCGTCAATCTCAAAAAAATTCGCACCATGCAGTCCGCACAGCTCTTTCAGCTTGCAGTTCTCGCTTACAAAATTTTCCTTGTCAATCAAGCCGCAATTTCCCCGCTTTTCAATTGCGTTTCGATTCTCAAGGATTTTTGTTCGAAAATTTTCGTCGATATACTTCTTAGAAAAACCGATATGTAGGGAGATTATGCCGTCAAAGCCTAGTTCCCTGACATATTGTGGCAGTAGATAAATTCCCTCAACAATCAGATTCTGACGATTTTCGTGGGCAGTCAAAATCATGCCCTTCAACACATCCCACATTTGCAAAGCAATATGCTCGGTGCTGTCAAGTGGCTCAAATTCGCCAATCCCAGCGCGCCAGAGCCCCATTTTCAAATGGTCAACCGACAAATAAGGGAAGCCGAATTTCTCAAGCAAACGCTGCGCCAAAAGGGTTTTGCCCGCGTGGGTAACGCCGCCAATCAAAGTAATCATATCCCAAACACAGGGCGCAAAATGAAGAAAAACAGCCAAATCCCAAAAACTGCCACCGCAAGGGCAACAAGCCCGATTCTAACAATCAATTTCGGCTCCTTGTCGTTCATCTGCATCCCCCTCCCCTTCCTGATTTTCCGCCATTTCCTCGGGATTTACAATTTCTTGCAAGCATGCCTCAATAAAGTCACAAGCATAAGCAGTTTTGTCAGAACTTGCGTACATTTTGCGAATAGTTGACGCATCAATACTGATATTCTCCACAGCAAGCAGAGCCTGTTCCTCGCTCAACTCATGCTTTTTGGCCAGCTCACAAAAAACTTTATTGCAAATTTCAAGCATATCTTCAGTATCATCCCTCACGAATTTTTTTATAATTTTTTCCAACAGACCGCCGAGGGCAACCCCAAGCAGTGCCGCCCCGATAATTCCGCCAATTATTGCGACAACCGTAGAATCAAAAAACCGCGCCACAAGCCCCTGCCCCGCGTACCAGCCCGCTGTGCCGCCCACAAGGAGCATGAGGGCAAGCGACACATTGATTAAAAATTGCTTCCAAGAAATGCGCTTGCGCACCAGCGCGTAAGTGTCAAAAACTAGGAGAATCACCACTGAAATAAGGCGGGTTACAATATTGACCCGCATAACCATGTAAACACTTCGCAAAATCAGGCGCGGCCCAACGGTCAAAATGTTGTAGAGCACCTGTGCTGCCTTCGGTGCCGCCATGCGCACAATGTCATCTTTACTACCAAGCTTAGATTTTTTCTTTACTGACAGTTTATATTTACTATAATCCATTTATGCCCAAACCTCCGCTTCCTCCCAAATATTCACGATTTCCACCCCTTGTTCCTGTGCGTATTCCACAGTATGCCGTGTGCCCCCTGCCCTGCCGCTGTCAAAGCAAATCAGCCGCTGGCAACTATTCACTAAAACACGGTTGCGCTCATGAAAACAGCCAGTTATGTATTCATCATGCAAGTATTCATGGTCATCTGCATGAATCAACACTTCGTTAAATCTTCCGCGCCACCGCCTGTTCCACGCCGCCTCCTGCCCCTTATGAGGAATCACACAAATAAGCCGAATGTGCCCAAAACGTGCGTCTCTCTCACGAATAACCGCCTCGGCAGCAATCAAATCAAAGCCCATCGCCATGCCTGTGTAGAAGGTGTCAAATCCCTCGCCAACCGCCTGCACAATCTGTGAACAAAGCCGCTCCACCACCTTATGCCCCGCAGGCGAATCCCAGTCAAATGGGGCTTTTCTATGCCCTGAAAAGCTGATTCCTTTACTCATAACCCACCCTTTTTCTCAATTAATTCATCTATTCGTGAAATATATTGGTCAAGGTCACGAAGATTGGTCACCCGCTCAATTTTGCCTGTTTTTTGGTCAACAAGCTTGGTGACCGCCCCGCACCCCGCCGCATACACCGACCGAGTTTCTTCCATCATATGGATATTATACCGCCCTGCGTAGCCTTTTTTTGCATAGCCCACATTTTCAAAATTGCCAGGCGAATTTTTCTGGCGGTACAAATAATAGGGTTCAAGCTGGGCTTTTTCCATATATTTACTGCAAAGCTCTAGCATATCTTGCCTATCAGGAGAGCGCGTATCCGCCTGCTCGTGGAGCTTTGACGCCCTTTTCACCGCCAGCTGATGAATGGTCACCGAATCGGGCTTCATAGCGACAATGCCCTCCAAAGTATTTTCTACATCTGTTATATCTTCCCCTTCAAGCCCCAAAATCAAATCAAAGTTAATGTGCTTAAACCCGAATTCTCGGGCAAAAAGATAGGCTTTGAAAAAATCATCAACCGTGTGGGCACGCCCAATTTTTGCCAAAGTTTCATCCTTCAGGGTCTGGGGATTTATGGAAATTCGGTTCACCCCATAAATCTTCATAAGTGCCAGTTTTGCGGGAGTTATAGTGTCTGGACGTCCTGCCTCGACAGTGTATTCCAGTGCTCTCTCGGTGTCAAAATTCAGCTTCACAGCATCCAGAATTCTTGCAAAATTTTCGTCAGAAAGGGCAGTGGGGGTGCCGCCGCCTATGTAAATATTTTCCACGTAGTCAAAACGGCTCATCCTCTCAATTTGTCCAATTTCTTTGATGAGCGCGTCCACGTAGGCACTCTCGCGGTCGCCAAATTTGTCCATCGGATATGCGGAAAAGCTGCAATAATCGCACACAGTAGGGCAAAAGGCAATGCCGATATACACGCTCACCGCATCCTCGGGGCTCGTTTTCATCACCTGCCCCTGTGTGGCCGCCACATCTGCGCAAAGCCGCGCCCGCTCCAGCTGCACCCGATAAGTTTTCATCACCTCAAAAATAGCCTGCCGCTTGCTCATTCCCTCGTTGTAAAGTTTAGTAAAAATCTTAGCAGGGCGAATCCCGGTCAAAAGCCCCCAAGGCGGCTTATAGCCTGTAAATTTGCTCAAAACCTCATAAATTCCAAGGGCAATGGGCACCGCCTCCCGCTCGCCGGGGCTTGCGGCAATATGGGCGCGCTCAAGGGTCTCGCCCGCCTCAAACAGCGTGACAGTCACGTTTCCTGCCCTGCTTTTTTTCACCATCAAGCACAGCCCAGCATCAGGCACAGCCTCCACAACTTCAAAAGGCAAATGATGAAAAAAAACCTGCGCCATAACCTGCACATCATTATGGGAAATTTCACCAAAAATTACAAATTTCATCCAATCACCTACAATGCTAAAATCATCATCACAAGCCCAAGAGCAACCGTCGCAACCAAACTCCATGTGAGCACCCGCCCACGCTCGGCAGGAGCATAGGTGTCAGTCGCAATGCCCGCGGCATCATTTCGCGCCAAATTGTGCCGCTTAAAGGCTCTGTAAATCACAATAAATATTCCAAAAAATACCAATGCTACACCACCAACGACGATAAGACCATCCAAAAACTCCTGAGTCGCCGTCATATCAACCCCTGACACCCCATATTCCACCTCAGCCGCCAGCCCCTCGCCATCAATCCCCATTCCAATATATAGCAAAAGTGTAGCCAAAGTATTGACCACAAAATGGCATAAAATCGGTGCCCACAGGGATTTTGTGTACCACATCATATAGCACATTATGAATCCCAAAATGAAGGCATAGGAGAATTGGTGTAGGTTAAGGTGCAAAATGCCGAAAAACAAGCCATTTATAAGGGCTGCTGTGAAAATTTTCACGCTTTTATAACCTGAAAATACAATGCCGCGCAGGGCAACCTCCTCAAAGATAGAAGGTAGCACAGGGACAAGGAGAAGCATCAGCCAAATGCCGCTTTCATCAATAAAATCCGTCATCATATATCCAATAGGGCTGCCAAAAATCGCGCCAAAAATCGCGCCAATTAGCAGGGTCAAGGGATAAATGGCAATGGACATCCCGATGACCATCAGGGTGTTCATGAGCCCCAAAGGGCGCAACGGCAGGATTTGTCGGATGTTTTGGCGATGTGCAATCAAATAAGCCGCACAGGGAATACCAATAAATCCCACTTGCACAACAATAACCTGAAGCCATATAGGAAAATTTTCCAAATTAATGATACCCAAAGGGATTGCCATTGCAAAAATTAGCTGTCCCCCGACGAAAAAAACAAGCAGACCAAACATGAAATTATTGGCTTTTTCAGGTGTGTGCACTCGCTTCCACATCCTTTGCTATTTTTTGGAAGTTACAGGCTTGCGCACCCGCTTGCGCGTCACCTCCACCAACCCAAGGGCGGTGATGCCCACCAAAAGGGCGGGAATGCGGTCTTTGTGCAGCTCCATTTCAAGGTATTCCAAAAGCCTTTGGGTGTCCTGCTTGGACTGCATCCGTAGAAAGTCGATAATCACAATCCCCGAAAGGTTGCGCAAACGTAATTGATACGCTATTTCCGTGGCGGCTTCAAGGTTTAGGGCAAGCTTTGCAGTCTCCCCGCCCTTACTTTGAAATTTTCCGGTATTTACATCCACCACCACACATGCCTCAGTCTGCTCAATCACGATAAAACCGCCGCTTTTCAGCCATACCCGCTTTTCATTAATCTTGTCAATCTGAGGTTTTACAAAATAAGAATTAAAAATTGGCTCAGGCTTTTCATGGAGCCTGACTTTTTCGGTAAAATCTGGATATAGTGATGTAAACTCCGACTGCACAATCTCAAAAACCTCGGGATTATCTACAATAATCTCATCCACATCCTCTTGCAAAATTTCCATCAAGGTCTTGATAATACCTGATTGCGCCCACAGTGCCGCAGGGGCTGCCATCTGCTGCCACTCAAAAAATTTCGACCACCGCTCCATTAGCATCTCAATTTCCGCCTCAATATATTCCTCACTCTTAAATTCGGCAGCGGAGCGAATTATCGCCGAAAAGCCAGGAGATAGGGACTTTTGTGCAATTTTTTTAAGCCTTTTGCTTTCATCATAATCAACAATTTTTTTGGAAACATTTACCTTATCTGCGTCCAAAGACTCAAAAATCATGATATACCTGCCCGTGTAGGCGACCGAGGATGAGACATTTGGGCCCTTGGTGCCCACAGCATCTTTCAAAACTTGCACAACCATGGTGTCGCCGGGGCGCGCAGGGGGCTTACCAGGCGGAAAACGCCGCCTTTCCCTACCGTCTTTGGTGTCCAAAAACGCTTGACGCTCACCGCCAATATCAAGGAAAATAAATCCACCTGTTACTTTTTTTACCATCCCAACATAAATATTGCCAGCCAAGGATTCATCCCCAAAATCCTGCAGAAACTCCAGTAATTTCCCATTTTCTACAAGAGCAGTAACCATTCCCTCGTCTGTGGTGCTGATTAAAATATTTTTCATAACAAAAGCTCCATCCTTTCATATTTTATCGTGCTTAAATCTATGTTAAGCCCTAAATTCTGGGCTAATACCTCGGCAAATTTTTGTGGTTTTAGGTTCTTTTTTGAGCCAGCCGCCAAAGTCACTTTGATACTGTCAGCAGCAATTTTTTCCCCGTCAAAAATGCCGTCTAGCTCGTCAGGGGGCGTGTAATAAATTTCACATGGAAATTTAATGGCATAAACCGCGCCAAAAAGCAGTCCTGCTGCGGATTTTCCCAGCGGCGACACTTCCTCAGCTTTAAGGATTTTAATGCCAGATGGCATCTGGGTGTCAAGATTTTTAATTAGACTATCAGTATCAATTTCTTTACTTAAATAAACTTCAAAAATCTCGTTAAGCCCTGTCATTCCAAGGGATAAAGGCATTGCAATGGACAAAAGCTGGTGGGGGTTAAATCCCTGGGAATATGCGACGTTTAGCCCCGCCCGCTTCAAAGCCTTCGAAAATAGACTTTGCAAGTCCAAATGTCCAATAAACCGCGCCGCCCCATCTTTGGAATAATACACACGGTAGCGAAATAACAAACTCTTAGGGTCTTGCATTTTCATTCTCCTTTACAAGGAAATTTTTGTCAACGCCCACGTCAATAAAGTCCCAAGGCAAAATTTCATCATATTCACGCTGTCTAAAATTGTAAAAATCCATGGTCAAGCCAGTGTCTTCATAGGCTTTTTGCCAAATTTCCCATGAAAAATGCTCGCTCCAGCCGTCAAAGCGTGCGCCAAGCCTCCACGCCCGCTCAATCAGCGCGGCAACCCGCCTGTCCCCTCGGCTCAGCGTCCCCTCAACCACGGAAACTTGCGGCTCGTGGAACTTATAAGAAATTCTTTTTGACTTTATGGATTTTTTTACCATACGCATTCTTTCCATAAAATCCTCCGCCGATTTTTGTGGAAACCATTGGAAAGGAGTGTGGGGCTTGGGCACGAAGCAGGAGGTCGAAACGGTGATTCCGGGCGGACGGCGGCGTTTTTCAGGTGGCAGGCTGTAATAAATTTCCACAATATTGGCGGCAAGCTTTCCAATTGCTTCCAAATCCTCGTCTTCCTCACTTGGCAAACCCACCATAAAGTAGAGTTTAAGCCTATCCCAGCCCCCTTCAAAGGCTCGTTGCACCCCGTCAAAAATCTCCTGTTCCGAAATATTTTTGTTAACAATGTCGCGAATCCGCTGGCTGCCGCCTTCAGGAGCGAAGGTCAGGCTGGATTTGCGCACTTTCTGCACCTTTTCAAGCACAGTTTGATTGGCAGCGTCAATCCGCAGCGAAGGCAGAGAAATGCTGACCCGCTGGGCTTCAAAGCGGTCGTTTAGCCTGTCCACAAGCTCGTTCAAATGGGGATAGTCGTTGGTGGCAAGCGACAGCAGGGAAATCTCGTCATGCCCGCTTGACTCAATCAGGCGGCAAGCCTGCTCAAACAGCGTATCCACGGTCTTTACGCGAAACGGACGGTAGATAAAGCCCGCCTGACAAAATCTGCAACCTCGCACACAGCCTCGAAAAATCTCCAGAGCCACACGGTTATGCACCGTCTCCATCAGCGGAACAAGGGCTTTTTCGGGATAATACGCCCTGTCCAGAACGTCAACAAAAACCTTGCGAACCACAGCAGGTGCCGCGGGCATATTGGGCATAAACGCCGCAATAGTGCCATCCCCAGCATATTCTACATCATAAAATTTTGGGACATAAACTCCATCCACCTGTGTCAACTTCTCCAAAAAGGCGTTTTTATCACCTTTATGCAGCTTATACAAATCAAAAACAGCGTGGAATTTCTCCTCAGCCTCGCCAATAAAGAAAAAGTCGAAAAATTCCGCCAAAGGCTCAGGATTCACGGCGCAGGGACCGCCGCCGCAGATGATGGGGTGCGTTTCGTCACGTTCAGCGGCGCGCAGGGGGATGTTCCCTAAATCAAGCATATTCAGGATGTTTGTATATGTCATTTCGTATTGTAAGGTAAACCCAATAAAGTCAAATTCTGTAATGGCTGTATATGTTTCCAAAGACTTCAGCGGCAAATTTTCAGCCCGCATAATGCCCTCCATGTCCACCCACGGCGCGAACGCCCGCTCGCAGTACACATCCGCCCGCTCGTTAAAAAGCCCGTAAATAATCTGCAAGCCATTATGAGACATCCCCACCTCATACACATCAGGAAAGGCAAACAAAAAGCGAATGTCCACGCTTTTTGGGTCTTTGCGCACCATGTTAAACTCATTGCCGATATACCGCGCAGGTTTTTCAGCGCGAAGCAAGATTTCATCACTAAACATCAGTATCCTCCACCTCGTCATCCCCGTAATAAAAGCAAACCTTTGTGTACGACAGCACATCCCCCAAACGGTGGTGTTTTCTGTCAATTACAATCATCACAAAGCTCACAATATCAATGATTCTCAGCGCGTTTCGCAAGATTGAATTAACGAATGTCACAGGCTCGCCGTCCTCGGTGGTCACCCGCAGGGACATCAGCCGCTTCCCCGGGGTTTGACCGCCTGCAAACGCCTCAAATCCGATATTGTACAGCATAAATACTAGGAAAAATGCAGCAGCCAAAATAGCTCCTATTGCAAAATTAAATTCCAAATAATAGAAATTCATATTAATGGCAAGGGCTGTGACCATAAATATAATAATAAATGCTCCAACAAGTAGCAATATATCAAGAATGACAGCCAAGGCGCGGCTGGCAAGCCCAGCCTGTGGCGCGATTGCCGCTGGCGGCTCGTAAAAACTAAGTGCCACAAGGCTTAAACGGGGTGCCACAAACATCATGGGCAGGCAGGCGAACATGACCAAAATGTAAATTAATGGGTCAAACATTTGAAAATATAGGTCCGCAGCCCCAAGTCCGCCTATTAGCTCTGTCGGCGAAAAAATTCCGTGCAAGGCTAAAAACAGACCTAAAAATATTAGCAAATTTAATATGGTGAGGAGTGCTACAATTGCGAAAATTCGCAAAAATCCGCGCTCAAACACAAGACGCGCACTGAGAGCGATAGCCGCAAAAAAATATTTTTTCTCTGTGACTACCACAGTTATGGCAAAAAATGACAATGTTTTATGGAGTATTATCGAAAACAGCAATAAAAATCCAAAAATGCCCGCAAGTGCGAAATTTGTGATGTTTATGACCATTATCACTCCAAATATCCCAAAAATTATTAGCACCAAAAAGCTTTGGGCAAGGGTAACTGAAAACACCGCAAAAGCTCGCCTAAGCAGGATTTTGGCGGCAAGCCCCATCTCAATCATCTCATCCCGCGGTCCATGGCACGCCACAATGGACGCCGCTTGGTTAAGCTTTAGAAAAAAGCCCAAGAGTAGCAAAAAAAGTGCCACAATCACCCCAAAAACAATATTGTCCGTCACAATTTGGTTGTCAAACAAAATGGGAAATGCTGGTGCAATTACATTTATTGTAAGCAGCACAAAGCCCCCCAAAAGCACCACAAAAACCGTGCCGACTAAGGCTGAAAGTCCCATGTTTAAGCCAATTCGCTCTCTAAATCTATCCAGCGAATCATCGCATAAAATTCCTAAAATATCCATTTTATCTCTCATAAGCACCTCCGCTTAATCTATATTATCACAACTTTTGCCAAAAATCCAGTCTAAAAAATATTTTAGTGGAAATTTTATGAACAATATGTTATAATGGTAAAAATTGTACAGGAGTGATGAAAATGAAAATGAAAATTTCAAAGATTTATTCGGATTATGAGAAGCTGTTTGGGCAGGAAATTCAGGTGTGCGGCTGGGTTCGCACCTTGCGTGATAATAATCATTTTGGCTTTATTGAGCTTAATGACGGAAGCTATTTTAAGTCTGTACAGGTTGTTTTTGAGGAGGGGCTTGACAATTTTGCCCAGATTGCCAAGGTTGGCGGCGGTGCTGCCCTGCGCGTCACTGGCGTTTTGGTGGAGAGCCAGGGCAAGGGGCAGTCCTTTGAGATTAAGGCGACGCGCATTGAAATTGAGGGCGACGCGCCTCCTGAATACCCCCTTCAAAAAAAGCGTCACGGCTTTGACTTTTTGCGGACTATAGCCCATTTGCGCCCCCGCACCAACACATTTTCGGCTGTTTTTCGCCTGCGCTCTGTGGCGGGCTTTGCCCTGCATAAATTTTTCCAAGAGCGGGGCTTTGTGCATGTAGCATCCCCCATTATCACGGGCTTGGACGCTGAGGGTGCTGGCGAAATGTTCCCAATTGCCAATGCAGAGGAATTTTTTGGAAAGCCCGCCAGCCTTACGGTTACCGGACAGCTAAATGCCGAAGCGTATGCCCAAGCTTTTGGCGATGTTTACACTTTTGGTCCGACTTTTAGAGCCGAAAATTCCAACACATCCCGCCATTTGGCTGAGTTTTGGATGCTTGAGCCTGAGGTGGCTTTTTGCGATTTAGAGGAATTAATGGTACTCATAGAAGATATGATAAAGTATACAACCCGTCACTGTTTGGAGCAAGCCCCTGAAGAAATGGCGTTTTTTGACAAGTTTATCGAAAATGGGCTGCTCGAACGGCTGAAAAACGTGGTAGAATCGGACTTTGGGCGCATTAGCTACACAGACGCCATCACCGCACTGCAAGAAAGCGGGCAAAAATTCGACCATCCTGTCACTTGGGGCTGCGACCTCCAGACCGAGCACGAACGCTATATATCGGAAGTAATGTTCAAAAAGCCCGTGTTTGTTATTGATTATCCCAAGGAAATCAAGGCTTTTTACATGCGCCGCAACGACGATGGCAAGACCATTGCGGGATGTGACCTACTGGTGCCGGGCATTGGCGAGATTGTGGGCGGCAGCCAGCGTGAGGAGCGTTTGGACGAGCTAATCCGCGCTATGGATGAGCATGGGGTGAGCCAGGACGGCTTGGAGTGGTATCTGGATTTGCGCCGTTTTGGCGGCACAAAGCATGCGGGCTTTGGGCTTGGGTTTGAGCGTTTTATCATGTATATCAGCGGTATGCAGAATATCCGTGATGTGATTCCCTTCCCAAGAGTGCCTGGAAATGCTGAATTTTAGGGGGTTTGATTTTATGAAGCCTTATACAACTGTTAGTTCAAAGGAAATTTTCAAGGGGCGGGCTGTGCATCTCACAGTTGACCGTATAACCTTGCCAAATGGGGAGACAACCCTTCGCGAGGTGGTCCGCAATCATGATGCCGCCGCCATTTTGCCCATTGATGATGACGGCACAGTCTATCTCGTGCGCCAGTACCGCCATGGGGTTGGACGGCTTGTTTTGGAGATTCCCGCGGGGATTATTGACGAGGGCGAGCCGCCCGAGGTGTGCGCTGTCCGCGAGCTTGAGGAAGAAATTGGCATGAAAGCAGGCGAACTCACCAAACTTTGCGAATTTCAAGACGCCATTGGCATTTGCAGCGGGCGCACATACCTGTATCTGGCGCGGGGCTTGACCGAAGGCACGGCCTGCCCCGACCACGACGAATTTATCTCCGTTGAAAAATACCCACTTGAACTATGCGAAAAAATGGTCCTTTCAGGGGAAATTGTGGACGGCAAAACCATTTTGGCAATTTATGCCTATAAGGCACTGGGTTTGCACTGCGAGGAGGTTCAAAAATGAAAAAGTTGTTGATGGTTTTAGCAGCACTGCTGATTTTTGCAGGATGCGGAGGAAATGCAGAAGAATACACGTATTATCCTGAAGAATATGTGTATTACGAAGATAAAGAAGAAAGTGAACTGCCGCCTTCCATAGGTCGCATATTCTTATTTGGTGAGAATCATGCTTGCCCGCCCACATTGGCGCGGCAGCTGGAGATTTGGGGAGATTTTTACCATAATTACGGCATGCGTCATCTATTCATCGAAAAGCCCCATTTTACCTCGTCCCTTATGAACAGGTGGATGCAGGCGGATGATGATGCTATTTTGAACCAGCTAGCCGATGAATGGAGACAGCAAGGCACCATGGCGGGCAGCCCCTATGTTTTGGACTTTTACAAAACCATAAAGCGTGATTTTCCTGAAACAATTTTTCATGGCACGGACATTGGGCATCAGACCGATTCTACAGGATGGCGGTATATTCAGTTATTGCGGGCTGAGGGCTTGCAAGGCTCGGATTCTTACAATCTTGCCCTTGAAAATATAGCCCAATTTGAGCGTTTTCGCCGTGAGAATTTCTGTCACACTGTCCGCGCGTATTACAAGCCTCAAAACTTTGCCCGCGAGTTTGACAGGCTCCGCGACCAAGATGTGATGGCGATTCACGGCATGGCGCATGTTGCTATTACTGACAACTTTCTTGGACTTAGAGTACCGAGCATGGCAACCACCTTGCGCGAGCGTTATGGAGACGCTTTGGAAACTTTTAACATGACACATTATTCCTTAACAGCCGTGCCTGTCAGAACCGACATCGTAACCCTTGGCGACATGGAATTTGAAGCAACTTTTTTTGGAGCAAGCACTACCAGATTTTCAACAGGGCTTGGAACCATTGTAAAGCGGGAGTTTTGGCGGGTTGAGGAGGCTTATGAGCATTTTGCAAACAGCCCTACAACAGGCTCGGTCTTGCCTTTTGACAATTTCATCATGCCTGTTGAAACTGGGCAGGTGTTTATAATTGTTTTTCATGTGGATGGCGGAAGTTATCACAGGTTTTACTACCGCACAAGCGGCATGATTTGGGATGACAGACCGGCAGCACAAGAATTTATTCCATAATTTAGGAGGGGAGCGAGATGAAGCGGTTATTAGCGGCAAAAACACTATTTATGGCATTGCTAATTTTTACAGCATGTGGCGGAAATGGCTATGAATATGAGTATCTAGGCGAGCTTCCTCCTTCGACTGGGCGCATTTTCATGTTTGGTGAAAACCACGGATGTCCGCGGACGATGCAGCGGCAGCTTGAGATTTGGGGCAGTTTTTACCATGACCACGGCATGCGCCATCTTTTCATTGAAATGCCCTATTTTACTGGACAGCTGCTAAACAGATGGATGCAGGCGGAGGATGATGACATTATATACCAGCTTTTTGAGGATTGGCACGGCTCGTATGCTGGTATGCAGTACACATTGGAGTTTTATAAAGCTGTAAAACACTACTTTCCTGAAACAGTTTTCCACGGCTCGGATG